>ULWL01005254.1_pt1 | contig 21511 bp, 30 predicted proteins | sample 1960171 | NCBI WGS metagenome assembly ULWL01 (sample SAMEA4835807, study PRJEB28245) | human gut metagenome | biome: gut microbiome; material: fecal sample | place: Denmark | collected 2008 | reverse complement strand
CTAAACCGTTAATTGTTTTACCATCTAAACTTTTTTCTATTTCACTCATAATAAGAAAAGGTCTTAAACTATCACTTTTCATTATCCATTGAGTTAAAGGAACAAATACTTCAAAATTTAATGAAACGTTCTGAAATTCATCATTAGTAGAAGTTTTACTACCTTTTACTACCCTAAAAGCAATAACAGATTTAGCCGTTTCACGCGGCGTAAGTCTTGGTACGATTTTTACAAGTTTTTCAAAAACTTCTTCTTTGATTATATCTTTTGTAAGCTCTGGTTGAGATAAAGGATCCTTATCTGTATAATATAATAATTTCAATAATGTCTGATTTGCCAATAATCTTTTTACAATTAATTGTAAATTTTCACCCATTTCTTGTAATTTTCTAACAGCCATATTATTCTCCTCCATTTAACCAGAAAAATTCATCTTCCGAATCACCTGGTTGTTGTTGAGGTGCTGGTGTTAAATCATATTCATAAGTAGGATCAACAGTTACATATTCTACGCCTGGTGTTGATTGTATATCATAACCAGTTACACGATATTGCTCTTTAAGTTCTCCCGTGCCTATCTCTAAATAATCATCTTTTTTAATTTTAGGTGTTGTTGGCATTACAAAAAAGCTCATTTTAAGATTTTCTGCATAGATAGTATCCATTCTACTTCTTGAACGAATTTCATCTTTTAACATATTATCTTCTTGACCATACATATATGCCCAAGATTCTTGTTGAGAACCATCGCGCGCAGTCCAAGTAAGATAATGTGTCATTTTTAACACTATATATCTATTATATCCACTTGCCTTTATATCTTCTAAATAATAAACCAACCAAGGTTTTTTTATTTTATCTTTATCTGGAATCATTAAAATAGTTCCATTTGGCATATTAATATTTGTTTTTGTAAGTAAATATTGTAAAGTTTGAGTTTCATCTTGTTTATATTTTTCTAAACTACCAGCAACTTCTTCATCTTCAAAAAAGAAATCAACTCTATAAATAGTTTTTAATAAATATAAATCAAATAATTCTTCTCGTTCTCTTTGAATACGAGATTGATAATCTAAACCATATCTATTAACTCTTTTTTTATAAATATCTTCAAAATATCCCATTAGTTCTTCCCTAATAGACTCATACAATCAAAAACTGTCGAGCGAAAATATTCATATTTTAAATAACGAAGTGAACTTAATTTAAAATAAAGAATGTAATAATTAATTGTTCGGCGCTCTTCGGGATAGCCATATAGTTCAATAAGAATTGAATCTAAAAATTTCTCCCATTCTCTATTTTTTTCTCTCTCACAAAGAAGACCATATAATTTATTTTTTAGCTTGTTATTATAACCTTCTTCCATGCCGCGCGCAAATAACATTAATTATTCCCCGCGAGATTACTATATTTAAATGGTTTACCTTTAATAGAACGATAATAAATTCTTTCTAATTTTAGAGCATTATATTTTTCTGCTTCTAAAAGTTGATTAAATTTATCTAATAAATTCGCCTGAGAAAAATCTCTTTCTTCATATAAAGGCTTTACATTTTCCCAAGTTAAAATCGTTCTATTTAACCATTCACATTTCATATAACAAGCTAATATTTGAATTTCTTCGTTATCTAAATCATTAATAAATCCATTATCATCTCTATCCAAAGATATTCTTGGAAACTTAAACCAAGAAATGGCTCCTTCTAAGATACCTCTAAGGTCTTGAGAAATTTCTTCTTCGGTCCAGTTAACCCATTCATCTTCTAACATTTTTACAAGAAAAGCATCATATACTTTCTGGTAAGGAGTCATAATTAATCCTCCTTATTCTTTCTATTTAATTGAATCATTGACATAGCATTTAGTCCAGTAACTTTTTCAAGAAATTCAGCTTTATCGAAAGTAATAGATTCTTTTTGTACAGCATAATCAACCAAATTTTTTGCTTGTTCAATAGATAATTTTTTAACATTTTTTTTAAATTCATGCAAAGGCATAACTGTTAAATATCTATTTAGCTGCTTTTCATCTAATACAATAATATTTACAGGCTCTGTGGCTTCTTCTGGTTCAAGACCAATTTCCTTTTTAATATCCATATCTTCTATGTATAACATACCAGTTCTAAACATATATTCTGAACCTGGATCATACATAATATCCTGTAAAAGGTCTTTATCAATTTTTTGTCTTTGTCCCTTTCTCGCCCACTCTTTCTTAAAACGTAAATCTGGTAAATAAATACCAACTAAGCCATTAACTGTACTAACTACCGTAACCATTTCTTTTTCCATAATGTTTTTTCTCCTTTTATCTCCTTATATTAAAATCGAGGAGGAAGGAACCCTTCCTCCCCGTAGTCTTTATCTATAATTATACTCCATAGGGATTATCATATGTCTGAGTAATTCCAGTATTCTGATAAATACCCCAGTTGTAATGTGTAAGAATTGCGCAACCCATCTTTTTATAAGCATGAATTTCCATAGAATTATCTCTATTAGTGAAATCATGAATTTGAGTAGCACCCTCAAGAACAACTTTAACGACCTTTTCTTTTCCAGCAGGTAGAACATAAGCTAACTGAGGATCAATCCAAGTCTTATCATTGTTTTCATCAATAAATGACTGAGGAATTTGAACGATAGGTGTGCCACGGAAAATATTGATATATCCAGTATTATGAATTGCTTCAATATCCTGTGGAGAGTATACGCCCTGATAGCTTGAACCAACTGGAACAATAGCGTCTGCACCCATAGCTGCAACGAATTCTGGTGGAGCAAAGATTACTGCACTGGAACCATAAGCTCTTACAACATTAACAAGTTTCACCATATCTTCTGCTACGAATGTATTCTTAGAAACTAAATTTACAGCAGGACGAGCAGTAGCAGAAACGGCGGCTTTTAAAGCCTTCTGAACCTGTACAAATACAGCATCCGTTAAACCTGTTGTAATAACATCCATGATATCAGCCATATCTTCAGCTCCATCAAGGAAACGTTCAAAATCAATAGTAGCAGCTCCACCAACAGCCATTACTGGTACTTCGAAAGTTTCGTTATCTAAACGGAAAGTTTCATAAACACCAGAAAGACCAACCTGTGTTAAGAATTTCTTAGCACGGTTTTTACCGATACCTTTCTTAAATAGAGCCTTATCTCCCTGACCAACTACCTGTACTTCAGCAAAAATACCTAAAGCACTAATAACTTTATTAGGAACGATTTCATCTGCTGCTGTAATAATGATATCATAAATATCATAACGGTTTCTCATAAATTCATTAACAGAAGATGCCAATCCCTTCATTTCTTCACGAAGTGCTTCATCTACATTTTCAGCACTAAAATTAGCTGGAGCAGTATGTTTAGCAGCGTGTAATGCTAATTCTTTAATTTCTTTAATTGTTGCCATTATACTAACCTCCTAATTACGCACCAATAACTTGAAATTTAATACCAAGTTGTCCATCGGGCATTGTTGTCTTCTGAATTACTAAAAGTTTAATTCCAGCAGTTGGTGCTGTAGCAGAAACTAAGATAGAACCGTCAGCAGACTGTGTTCCATAAAGCTTTGTTGTGCTAATTGCGCCAAGAGCTTCAATGAATTTATCTTCGCTTGTCCAAGTGCTATCCTTTGCAGAGTCATAGCTTACACAGTTAGTAGTAAACTTATCTCCGACAGCAAGATAACCAATACGAGGATAAAAACCATCTTTTGTAGTTAATTTAAAATTCTTTAGAGCGTTTGCCCTTTCATCATACATATGCTCAGAAGTATAGTTAAGACCTACGGGACATACTTCTGAAGAGTCAGGCATTCTTATTGTGCCTGCAACCTTATCGACTGCAAGTAACATTCCGTTTTCTGCTGGAACGGTAGCAAAATCTGTGGCATCAAGCGCGCACTGTGCTTCAACACGTCCATCTCTACGGAAGGCTACATTATTTAATTCTAACTGACCATAACCGTCAATTACTAATCTTGATTGAGCCATTTATATTCTCCTCCGATTATTTTTTATATTTTGCTAAAATTGCCTCAATACCAGTTGTAGGAACATCTTTTGGAATATATTGAGGTGTCTTTGTAAATACAGTTGGATTAGATTGTTTCAATTCATAAGCAAGTTCTTTATCTAATTCTTTAGCTGAACTATATTCAGAAATCTTTTCTTTATAAGAACTAATAATTTCTTCACTTAGTAGCTCTGAATAAGAATCAATAACTTGTTCTTTTTCTTGTTTTTCAATACTAAGTTTATAATCTTTTAGTGTATCTAATTCTTCTGTTAAAGTAGAAATAGTATTTTGCGCATTTGCATAATTCTGTGCATTTGTATCTCTCTCTGTTGTTAAAGTAGATACCATACCATTTAACTCTTCAATTTTTGTGCTAAATTCTGAATTTTGGTTTTTAATGATCTCAGCATCTTTTACAGTTTCATCAACTTTTTCATATGTTCCACCATTAAAAGCTCTTAACGCTTCAAGTGCGCTTTTTTCATCTTCGGTAATATCTATTACATAACACTTTTTACGTTCACCAAGTTCAATACTATCAGTATTATCATCTTTTGTATAATATACACGTTCATAGCTTCCGGTTTCATAATTATATGCTAAAGCATATTCATCGTAAATATCACAAATACCATAAGTGACTTCCCAGCCACCTTCTTCGGTATAATTAGTATTTAGGAGTGACCAGATAGCATCATGTTTCTGATTATCAGAAAGTTTAAAATTTATTTTTGTCATTTCTGACTTTCCTCCTTTATTATTAGAATTTAAAGAATATTCTTTTATTTGTTGAATCATAGTTTTTAATTCTTTATATAATGAGAAGAAGGCAGCGCCTTCAAAACAAGGTTCAACATCATCTCCAAGAATTTGCAATCCAAGAAAACAACCATCTTCAAATTTAAAAAGTTTTTTCCCATTAATAATGGTCCACTCTCCCCTTATAGAGGGCTGATATAATTCCATTGACTGAGATTTACCAACTATTTCATTAGCTTCTTCATAGAGTGCAGAGAAAATAAGGACATCTGTACAAGCATACTGTCTTTCAACTCCATCTTCATCTAAGTGAAGCTCCCAAGAGAAATTAGGATTTTCTGGAACAATTCCATATATTCTTCCTAAATCTCGTTTGGCGCCGTGGTCGGTATAATCTTCATCGAAATTATCGTAAATCCCCTTTACTGGGGTATAAGGTAAACTACCTATCAATTTTTCAGCAAATTCATCCGTTATATAAGTACCGTTTCTGTTATCATACTTATAAAAAATTCTGCATCTTGCTTTTGAAAGGACTGGAGATATTTTCTCTAAATTCCCATAAATAGTAACCGGAAACTCTTTAATAATTAAATCAGACATTATTCAGAGCCTCCTTGATTATCTAAAGATTCTTCATTTTGAATAGTTTTAGGAGATTTTTCCTCCGGTGTTTTTTCTGGTGCCCCAACCTCACTGCTATCAACATTATTGCCGCTTTGAGTATAGGCTGAATTTAATGGTTTTAATTTATCTCCCAATTTTAATAAAGTATTTTCTAAATCTTTCACATTACCTAAATCTCTTTGAGAAAGCCCCATTGCCAAAGCTGGCAGTATAAAACTATAACCACTTTGTGCCAATTTAAAAGAATCTGTTATATATGTAGATTCATTATAATAAGTAATAGGTAGTAAAGTATATTTAAAATTAATATTTGTATTAGAATATAGTTGATTAACCAAATTGGTAATAAAAGTAGAATATTTATTACCTAAAACCATCATTAAAGCAGTGTCGTTTTTAATAGAGGTTTCTATGGATAGATTACCAGTTGCGGCAAAAATCTGCCCACTAACACCGCCTTCGTAGTAAATATTTTGAACCATTTTATCTAAATTATTAGATACTGAATCGGCAGTTGTTTTTGAAACAATAGAATCTACGTCAGCATATGTTGTTAAAACAGAAACATTCTGATTTTTGCCCATCATGCGAACAGTACCTTCGTGAATTTCTGCTGCTTCTTCTGGTTCAAATAATAATCCACCATCTTGCAAATGTGGGATTTTTTGCACAATAATCTTTCTAATTTCTTCTAAATCGCGTTCGCGCTCTGTCTCAACAGCTTCATCATATTGGATTGTAGCTGGTATAACATTTAAAAATAGCGGGCGTCCATCGAATAATGGGAAACAAACTCCTATATCAGATGGTATTTTAACCCAAACACTTGTTTCTTTACCTTTTTCCCATCTTCTAAAATAATTTGAGATTACTTTTGGATAAATAGCTAAAGCTTCGTTTCTTGCTGTTTGATCTGTAATGGTTAAAAAATACCGAATGTCAAATTCAATAATATCATTACCTTGAACATCTTTAAAACGAGAACAACAATAGCCACCAGGTAAATCTAAAAGAGCAAAATTTTTTTTATCAAGAGTTTGAATTACCCCATAATAGCAACCATCAATTAATGCGTTTATAGAACAATTAGTCAGCATAGTTGGTAAAGATAGTCTTTCTACAAAATCCATTGCATTATTATACTTTTTTGAAATAAAAGGATTGGAGAGAGTTTTTCCAGTTGCCGGATTAGGTATAAGCAAACCGGAATATTTCAAAAGCGTTGCATAATAAATTAATATTCTTTTGTAAAAACCATCTTTGTAGAAATAATTGCGAGATAACTTTTGTTGTTCCGCCAAAGAACCAGATTGAACAATTCTATCAATTTCTTCTGGCTTATAATCTCGTATTTTTGTTAAATATCTACGTGTACTATAAGGTGGATCCCAAGCTCTATCATTAGTAGAAATCATTTTCTCTTGTGCACGTTTAAAGGAGGTTAAATCAAAAGTAGACTTTATTGCTTCGTTTTGATTGTTTGTTTGATTATTCATTTATTATCCTCCTGAGAAGAATACTAATTTACGTTGAGTACCAGTATTCCCAAATCGTCTTCTTTGTTTTTTATAGGCTTCTTCTTCGATTTCTTTAATTCTCCAAAGCCCATAAGCAAAAGCAGAATATTTATCTTTTGGAAATCTTGAATTAATTTGTTCTAAAGTAATATCAAGACCAGTTCCGGTACGTTTAAGTCGTAAGTTAGCCATTTCTTCAAAAAGTTTAGTAGTCATTTCGTGAGGAAGAAGTCTTATAACTCTTTGTTCTAAAGTCATTTTCTGACCAATTTTAGTTGCCATTAAAGCATTTTTTGCTTCTTGCTCTTTAATTAAAAATCTTATCATTCCACTATTAATTCTTGAATATGCGTTACCGTGAATTTTTGAGTTTAAAGTGCCATTTGCTTTAATACCGTAAAGAATACAGATTGAATCTTTTGGTTGTATTTTTTTATAGTCGGCATCATTAGTAAAACCATATGCTGGCAAAAGCTCTCCTTTTTCGTCCATTTGAGTTCTAATCATTTCATCCGCTAAACCAACACCTAAACCATTAGTATCAATTACAACCTCTCTTGGTTGAAAATCTCTAATAATAGCTTTTAAATCTGCGGCTTGACGATAAAACGGTTTAGTTTCAGGGGTTCTTCCTAAAACATAAAGATTAACTAATGTAGCATAATATTTCCCACTAACAATGTTAACTCTAAATACGCATACAACTGTTTGGTCATTTAATCTTCCTACGTCTACTGATAATAAGTAGAATTGATTTGACCCTTCTCTAAAATTCGCACGCTTTTCAGGATTTTTTATTTTACGATATTTTTGTAGTTTATCAAAATTAAACCAAGATTCTTCTGAGCCTCCGCTCCATACAGATAGATATTCTCTTGCAAAAGTTTCTTCCTGATAAGTTGGAGACATTTTTAATTCTTGAATAAATTGTTTATCAAGCAACCCGTGCATTACTGGCACGCGATAATCGCAACCCCAAACAAAAGCTTGTTTAGGATTTATAATACTCATTTCTAAACAATCTATTAATTTTTCGTACTTTTCTTGGACTATTTCTTAATCTAAATATTCCCAAATAAAACCATAAGCTGTTTTTTGTTTTCCTTGAAGAGCATTATCTATATTAACACGGCTCTTTCCAAATGATTTTGCTGCATCAACAATAGATGGATATTCTTCAATCAAAACGTGATTTTTATTAAATTTACCAATTTTTCTTTGAGAAGTTTTTGTTTTACCTAAAATTTTCTGTCGATGTTTTTGATTTTCTGATGGTGTTACCCATTCTAAATTATCTACATTATTATTTAATTTATTACCATCTTTATGATTAACTTCTCTTTTATTGTCTAAATTTTCTAAAAAGTAAATTGCTACTAATCTATGTATATAATAGTTTTTTTGTTTCTTAGTTTCTTTATCTGTTAAACTAACTTGTAGATATCCACTTTTACTTAATCTACCTTTTAAGATATAATTAGTTTTTGTGTTTCTTATTTGTCCTAAATCAGAAACTTCATAATTAGTAACATTTTCTATGGTTTTCCAATTTTCCATTATAATTCTCCTTTTCTATTATTTTGCCTTACACAAATAAGTAGAAAATGATTTTAAAGATTATAATAAATTGGGAATTTTTAAATTCCTCGCGCTTCAGAAAAAAGAATTTCACTTTTCCCCTACTCTACTCACTTCTTTATTTATAAATTACTTTATAAACTATGCTTTCGATAGTCTCTGAACCTTCCTTTTCAGGCTTGGCATAGCGTTACCAAAAGGCTTCACTATTAGCGGATTTTATCCACACCCCATTTTTATGGGTTCACGAGGTTTTAATACGCCTACGAACTATATTGTTTAAGCGTATGATGATTTTACACCAGCAGAGGTCATATATAATTGTTGTTGATTTGGTTCATTATCATTAACTTCTCCAAGTGCGGTTCTTCGTGATACATTCATTAAAGGTAAAACAACAGAGTTAAGTATTTCTCCATCATGATCTCGAATTTCGTCGATGAGGCCGCCATGACGTCTTCCACCACGTTCAGAGTCAAGCGCGCCAACAACGTCAAATATAGAACCGTTTCGAAATGTTAGTGTTACATAATCCTTTCCAAAATTGCCATCTCCAATAATTTCTTTTTTTAAAAAAGGTAATTTATCCCAAATTTCATAAATTTTATCTTTTGCAATTTTAGCTGACTGATTTTTACCTGGCGCGCAGATAAATAATTTTACACCTGGTCTAAACATACATTCTAAATAAAGAGCTAAAATTGAAATAAATGTTTTTGAAAAAGCACGACAAGCAGTACAATAATGATATCTATAACGCATGCACGCGCGCAAGAAAATCCTTTGGAAAAAGAATAATGAAAAGTTTGATTCTTCGGGAGTAATTAAATCAATAAAAATATCTGGATAAGCACTAAAGAAGTTAGCATATTTTTTAAATAATTCTTCGTGTTTAAGTAAGTATTCTTCTGTAAGAATAACTCCTTTTTCAAGCTCTACTCCTTCTTTATAATGGCGCTGAACCTGAGAATTTAAATCATCGATATCACAAGCAATTAATTTAATTGGCTTAGTCATCTTCATCACCTATATTCGGGTTAAATTCTTCACTTTTCATTAACTCTTCATATCCAGCATTATCATATTCATCTAAATCATATTCTTTATTGGTATCATAATAATCTTCTAATTCTTTTGCGCTTTGTAGTGCCGCAACACGTCTATCTATTTCTTCAGAAATACCAGTTTCATTTGTATATAGACGTTGAGTAAAATTCTGAACATTTTTCATGGTTTCATCAACTATGTCGCGTGTTACATTATCATAAAATTTATTTTTCCATCCGCGCTTTTCCAACCAGCGAAATAGTTCTCCAACCGAATCAAAATCAGTAGCATTTTTAACATTTTTAGGGGTAAATTCAGCAGTTTTAACCAATTTATCATAACTTGTTAATAATTTGTCAAAATCAGCACCCTCCCTAATACGAGAGTCTATCTCAAAAGAAATCTTACAAATTTTTTGGGCTTGGTCTACTTGTAAAGCGCCATTAACATTTTGCGTGGCAAGTAGACCAGTATATAATCCTTCAAGATATACTAAATCTTCATCGGCATAATTACCGCCCCATTTTTCTCTTAGTTTCTTAAATTTCTCATCGCGCAATTTAGGTAATTCATCTTCAATTAGTCCAACTTCTTTTAAATTTTTAAACTGTTCGTAATAACTACCCCAGCCTAAGCCCTCATATTCTTCACCTTGAAAAATAGTGGCATAAGTAGAAAATAAACTATCTTCATCAGTCATTTCCTTCAAACGCTCCCATTCTTTAGGAATAAAGGGAATATCAGCATATTGACAAATTTTATCAACATCGCGCCAATTAAAGTCATTTTCTTTTAAAAAATTATTTAAACAAGTATTACAAATAGGTAAATATCCATCTTTACAAAATATTGAACGACTTGGTGAAAAATTTTCAGGTCCAAATGAACCTCCGCAACGGTTACATTTTTTTATAGTAAAACTATAATTATGTTTAATTTTTGGTTCCAATGACATTTTCTTTCTTTACTCTTCTTAAAACAGATAAAATTTCTCTACGTTGCTTGCGGGCAAGCGTATTAAATTTATTTACGATATCATTCAACACATCATAAAAGTCACGAGTTGTTTTGTCTCCTTCATTTATAATATCAATACATAATATTCGCGCCAAACCAATAAATTCTACTGGTTCAAGCTTAGTAATCAATTCTATTAATTCATTTTTTTTATTCATTTATTTCTCCTCCTAATTGCTTTTTTTCTTCTGTTGTCTTATTTCTTTATCACAACGTTTACATTGATTTGAAAAACCATCAGAAGAACGAGATTTACGAACAAAATTATCAGTATTCACAAGTAATGTTTTTCCACAATGCCTACATTTTTTCCAATTTTCTGGGTAGCATAAATTTTCAATTATTTCTGCGTGCTGGCGCGCGGCTTCATTAATTTGTGGAATTATTTTTTGTCTAAATATCGTACTTATATAATTTGCCGTATAAGATTTTCCATATTTCTCATTAATTGTATCTGCAATTAGTTGGTTTTTATAGTGCTTCATTTTCAAGTCCAAAATATCTTTATGAACTGTTGTCAAATACGCTCTATTTATATAAAAATTCAGCGTATCCAAAAATTCGGGCGAAGTCGATATAGCTGTCGCCTCGAGGGAGTCATCTTCTAAATCATAAAAAAGTAATAAAGCTTGATAAACATGCTCTAATTCGGCAAAACTAAAAATTTTGCCGCTTTGCATTTCTTGCTTTCTTTTCCAATAAAAAGATATGAGTTGTCTTAATTCTGCTTTAGTAAAATCGGCAGGAATTGGAAATCTATCTATTGGAAAAAGTTTTGAGGTGAATTCATTTTTATACTTTAGTCCTACCGGCGCGCACAAAATATCTGAATCCATGGTGGGTGGAAGCACAGGTAGTGTTATCGCCGTTTCCATACATATGATGGGAGTTATGTATGTATCTCTTAGTGTAAATTGTTCTCTTCGCAACTCAACTAATAAATGTCTCAATTTTAAATAATGAAATTGAGAAAGACTTTTAGCTCGATTTTGAATACGTTGAATTTTTTCTTCTGTAAAAAGTTGTAAAAGTCCAGGACGAGGAGGGTTTTTTCGTTTTCCTACTTTTAAATCATAAAAATTTAATAAAAGGTCTAACTCATCAATTTGTTTCCAAAGCTCCTCTAATCGTTCAAGAACTTCTGGTGAAGCATTTTGTCTTGCCTCTTCACGAGAGAATACTACTCGTGTAATTTTTGGACAAGGTTCTTCTAGTTGTTTTATCATAGTTTCTGTAAACCCCGGTGCTTCAAGTAATGCGTCAAGAGATTCAACTGGTTGCGCGTCCCAAGTTTTATTGCGCGATTCAAGTTGAACTTCTTTAGATTGTTTTACGTTGAGACCGGTCTTTGGATCTTTTCCCCAAAGTACATAGTTTGCCATTGTTTCAAGCTCTTTTTCATTTGGCGTGAAGTTAATGGACTTTATATATTCATTTAAAAAGTTTGTTCGTTCAACAGTAGAGTTAAGCGAAAAATCAAGTTTAAGTCGATTCAAGTTAATTATCTCCTTTTAGTTTTTTCTTACTCTGTAATTATTATATCACAATAACTACAAGTCCGTCAAATTTTGAGCATATTTAATTTGAAAAAATTTGAAATTTTAGATATAATATAAATAGAAAAGGAGGAGTAAAATGAAAGGTTTGAGTTTTTTAGGTGGAATAATATTAGTGGTGGCTTTTATAGTTGCTTTATGTAAATATGGGGCTATTATGTTATTGGCGCCGATTGCTATAATTTTTATTTTGTTTTTGTTATTATGTGGAGTAAAATTTAAATGATTTAAATTTCAAAATTTTGTTTCGTAGAGAACAGTATATTGATTTCAAAATTTTGTTTCGTGGGGAAAAGTTGCCAGGTACAAATTTTTGCCTTGTGAAAAAATTCTCATTTTCCTAAAACATACCCCGCCGGTAGGTTTTAGCGTGTTAAAGTGTTAAAGCGTTAAAGCGTTGAGGTGGTTAACCATTGCTAACTCAGGCGAGGATGTTTGTGATTATTCTATCAATCAATCAAAAAATTTTTTTTATTTTTTTGAGGAAAAGTATTGACAATAAAAAAAATTGATGGTATCATGTAATCACAGTAAAGGAAAGGAACACAAGACAATGAAAAAAGAGGTTTATATCGGATTAAAAAAATACACTTTTGACCCAGACCATAAAGGCGCGCACTATACCTTTGACGGTATCAAGTACATGAACGCAGGCGAATGGTGCGAAGCTCAATATAAGTATGTACTGGGGCTTGAAGCTGCTAAGGATGCAAACACTGCATTTGATGCAGGCTCTGATATTGAAACACTGCATCGGTCTGTTAAGAGTAGCAAAGCCACCCTGACCAACGAGGTACTCGGCAGGGATATGAACACAAGCCTCGCCTGCTACTTTGAGAGAGTGGCGAGCACAAGCTGGGCATGGGTTGTGCCTATGGATGAAACGCTGACGGTTTATGTAATGGATGCTGATGAGTTTGAACAGTTCACAAGAGAATGGGCAAGCTACACCAACGAGGGAAGAATACGCTACAAGGCTACGAGTGGCAAGATGATTAAATGGTTCGAGGAGAGAGTATAAGCTCTCCCTCGGCTGAAAGGGGATAACTATAATGATGAAACTGATTGAAGCTATGGAAGATAGAGCTATAAGAAAGTATGGTTTTGAAGCTAAAAGAACAATAATCACATTTAAGGTAACTGAGCTACTGCGCAAGCTGTTCCACTAAGGCACTACACCGGCGCAACAAAGGGCTTGACAAACAAACCAAGCTATGATATAATAATAATGAAGATAAGGAAAGGAAGCTAAAGCAATGACAAAAGCAATTTACTTTGATATGGATGGAACAATAGCAAACTTGTATGGGGTTGATGGTTGGCTTGATTGTATAATCAATGAATATACAAAACCGTATAGAGAGGCTAAAGCATTGGTAAATATGAGGCGGTTGGGTAAAGAATTAAATAGACTAAAACAGAATGGATATACAATAGGTATTATTAGTTGGTTAGCCAAAGGGGCGACAGATGAATATAACAAACGAGTAACACAAACAAAGCGTAATTGGTTAGCAAGACACTTGAGCGCAGTTCAGTTTGATGAGGTTCATATCGTAGAGTATGGCACGCCAAAGCAGACCCTCGGTAATGGTATTCTGTTTGATGATGAAGAACCAAATAGAATGAATTGGATAGGTAAAGCGTATGATGTAAATGATATAATTGAAACATTGAAAGCGATTGTATAAACAGTCGCTTTTATTGCATAGATATACACTGCGCCGGGCGTGTTGAGATTGTGAATAAAATAACAAAAAAACTTTTAGATAAGGGGTTGACAATGGCGGGTTAATTTGTTATAATATATACATAAGATAAAGGAAAGGACAAAACGAAAATGACAAAAGAAAACTTTTTAAGATATTATAACAAACTCACGGGCGCAGATAAAACATTAGTATTTTTCCAATTTAACAATATGGTTTATCTTTATGAGTGTAAACACATTGCGCCGAGGTGGGTTGAAAAAAGTTTTGAAAGTTCTTCAAGGGGTGGTTGGGAAAAATATAGAATGTATATAAATATTGCCGAAAAGAAAAAACTTGTAAAAAAATCTGAAGCAATTATGACTATTAAAGAATTTGAAAAAATTCCACAAAAAAATAAAGGTCATAAATGCGAATATTGGTTACACGAAAAATATAATCTTGGAAAATATCAAAGTGATAATGTTAGATTTGATAAATGTGGGGATGTTAGAATAAATGGAGTTGAATATCAGGTAAAATTTGAAAATGCGTCTTTGACAAATGTAAATGTTTTACATAATGCACAAAAAGATGCAAGAATGACAAAAAGGGCAAGTTAATCGCCTTTTCGTTTTGCCCGGACGTTTCTGGAAAAAATTATCTTCCCCTTTTATTATAACATATGACTGCGCGCAAGTCAAGGGAAATTTTCAAAAAAAAAATAAAAAATATTTTCAAAAAAAGTATTAACTTTTTTGGTGATATGATTTATAATAATAAATGTCAGGTGGAGGTAATCCAAAGACAAAGAACATTGAAAAATAAATAAAAAAGTACTTGACTTTTTCAGAAAAGTCTGATATAATAAAGATACAGAAAAGGAAAAGGGAAAGAAAATCCCAAAAAAACTTTTCAAAAAAAATAAAAAAAAGACTTGACAAACAAAGTCGAAAGTGATATAATAAAGATGTCAAAGGGAGAGAGAATAACTCCCTAAGATATAAAAAAAATAGGGTTGCGACCAACGCAAAGTCGAAAGACAGAAAGAAAAGTATATTATGACGAACAGAGAATTTTACAACGCTATTGCTAATGGAACAATGAACGATGAAATCAAGGCTTTTGCTGAGGAGGCAATCGTAAAAATGGATGAACGCAATGCAAAGCGTAACTCCAAGCCCTCTAAAACTGCGATTGAGAACGAACCTATTAAGGAAAAGATTATAGAATTTATTACACAGAGAAATGAGTTCTGTATTGCAGGTGCTATTGCTGAGGCTCTTGAAATCTCTACACAGAAAGCAAGTGCTCTTTGCAGACAGTTAGTTGCTGATGGTAAGTTGGTAGAAAAAGAGGTTAAAGTTCCCAAACAGGGAAAGCGTAAGGCATATGGATTTGAGGGAATTGAGTAAATAAAAGGGGAGGAAACTCTCCTCCCTTTTTATAGTTGAGTTAGTCATTGCTAACTGGCGCCGGGCGGTTAGTGTATGCTAACTAAAAAAAATTTGACTTTTGGATAAATTTATGTTATAATAGTAATAGATAAAAAGGAAAAAGAATATAAAAAGGAAATAAAAAAGTGTTGACAAACTGAAAAGAGTATGCTATAATAATAGTGTAATAAGGAAAGGGAGGTAGCGCATATGGCAACTTCAAATAAAAAATTAAACGATGAATTAAGAAACAAATATCTTGAAGTGTTGAAAACTTTTTTTGATGAAAGTGGCGAGGAGGTTTTGGTTACAGGTACGAATGAAATTTGCCTCCCTTGTGTGGATAATGAACAGAATGATAAATTTATCCAAATTGTGGTAAAAGTTCCCACAGGTTCACGAGATGGTGATGCTTTTGATGGTTATAGTTTAGCAGAAGATTTTAAGATTAAACAGGATTTGAAAGAACAGAAAAAGAAAGAGGATGAAGAAAAAAAGAAAAAGAAAATTGAAAGAGATAAAAAATTGAGAGAAGAAAAAAAGAAACTCAAAGAACAGGGAGAATAAATTTCTCCCTTTCAAAAAAAAGTATTGACAATTCGCGCCGTTTGTGATAGAATAAATATAGAAAGAAAGAAAGGAATGAAGATAATGAATTTCAAAGAAGAATTTATAGAAATATTCAAAGACGATTATAAACATATAGGTAAATATGTTATTAGACCTTTCTCTATCGCATGGTGGGCAATCAATATTGGTCAGGGTTTGCTTGGCGCATTTGGTTTTTATGTCTTTTATCTTCTTATGTGGGTAGCGTTGGGTTAAAACTCAACGCTTTTTTAGTTAGTTATGGCTAACTGGCGCCCAGGCATTTTTTTTTGAAAAAAAGTATTGACAATCAATCCAAAATATGATATTATATATATGAAGATAAGGAAAGGAAATAAAAAAAATGAAAGCAACAGGTATCGTTAGAAGAATTGATGATTTAGGTCGTGTGGTAATTCCGAAAGAAATTCGTCGCTCTATGGGTCTTAGAGAGGGTGACCCACTTGAAATCTATACAGAAAAAGATGGAGCGATTGTTTTCAAAAAATATGACTCAATCAATGAGGGTCATATGACAGACTTTGTTGCAAATAGTCGTCCCATTATTAAAAGTATTGTTTATAATGAAAATGAAACCATCGTAGTTTTAACCAATGGTAAAGTAGGAAAGGTAAGAAGAAATATAAATGATACTTTTAATATGACTATCGCAACATATTATGCACTTATCAATGCAGGATTAGTGGATAATATAGTATAAAAATTAGGGGTTGGCTTCAACCCCTTTTTGTGCCCGGCGCCAAAAATTTTTTGAAAAAGTTTTATAAAAAGTGTTGACAAAATAGATTTTATGGTTTATAATAAGTATGTAAGATAAAGAAAGGAAGAAAACAAAATGTTAGGTTTCGTAATATTCAATATAGCAAATGTAATCATTCAAACAATTAAATCTATTGTAACTATTAAGTGTAATAAATGGGTTGCCGCAGTTGTAAATGCAGTTGCATATGGTCTTTATACTTATATTGTAGTTTTAACTGCAAGTGATATTGACCTTTGGTTTAAGATTATTACAGTAGCACTTTCTAATCTTGTGGGTGTGTTCATTGTAAAATGGGTTGAAGAAAAAAAGAGAAAAGAAAAATTGTGGAAAGTAGAATTTACAGTTGAAAAAGAAGTAACTGAAAAAGTCCACAAACTTTTAACTCTTGCGTGTGTTCCCCATAACTATATTGAAAATGTGGGTAGATATACAATCTTTAATGCTTATTGTGCAACACAGAATGAAAGTGCAAGCGTAAAAGAAATTATCAAAAAGTATAGAGCAAAATATTTTGTAAGTGAAACAAAAATTTTATAAGTTGAAAAGAGACTCTTGACAAGGGTCTCTTTTTGTGCCCGGGCGTTTTAAATTTTTTTTGAAAAAAGTATTGACATTTTAGAATTGGTGTGATATAATTTAGGTACAGTAAGAGAGAGGAGAAAGAAAAATGAAATACAAAGTATGTTTTACAAAGTTTTATATTTATGAAGTAGAAGCAGATACTGAAGATGAAGCAATCGATTTGGCTTTTGAAGATGAGTTCTATAATGAAATGCATTGCTGTATTGCTGATTGTACTTATGATGAAGTAGAAGCTTGGGAAAGTGAGGAATAAAAATGGCAAAGTTTAGAATTTGGGGAATGATTGACATTGAAGTTGATGCTGAATCTGAGGAAGAAGCACTGGAAGAGTTTGAGGTTGGTCTTGATGATGTAGTATCATCTTGTATTGATATTGAATTGATTGAAGAGGATTAAAAAAATGAGGAAGTCTCTTGACTTCCTCACGCATTTATGCCCGGGCGCGACTTTGTGAAAAAAATAACACAAAAAAATCTCAAAAAAAGTGTTGACAAATTCAAACGCATTTGATATAATAAGTATGTAAGTAAGAGATACGAAAGGAAAACTGAAATGACTAAAAAATATCTTGTATTCGACACAGAAACCACCAACTCTCTCGATGACCCTATGTTCTATGATATTGGTTGGGCAGTAGTCGATGACAAGGGTAATGTATACGAAACAGCCTCTTATGTAAATGCTGATGTATTCCTCAACGCTGAGCTGATGCAGAGCGCATACTTCGCAGAAAAAATTCCTACATATTGGGAAGATATTAAAGCAGGTCGTAGACTTTTGAGAAAGACAAAGACCATCAAAATGGCACTGCGCGAAGTGTGCGAAAGATGGGAAATCAAGGTTGCGATTGCTCACAATGCAAGATTTGACTATAAAGCCACAAACTGTACGCAGAGATACCTCACTTGTAGCAAGTACAGATATTTTCTCCCTTATGGGCTTGAGATTTGGGATAGCCTCAAAATGGCACGCAAAGCCTTTAACACAGAAGATTATGATATATTCTGTTATGAAAATGGATTTATCACAAAAAAAGGTTGCAAGAGATATACTGCTGAAATCTTGTTCAAGTTCCTTTCAAATGATTTGAACTTTGAAGAAGAGCATACAGGTCTTGCTGATGTGATGATTGAAAAAGAAATTTTCGCAGAGTGTATGCGTAGAGGTGTAACCAATGGGAAATTGTGGGAGTAATACTCCCACCCCATATGGGCGCCCGGCCGCCGTATAATATGCACTGAAAATGTATAAATATTCTTGTTGACAATCGTATATAGATGTGGTATTATATATATAGAAAGTGAGGTGCTTACAATGAAAGTAGCAAAACAGAATGAAATTCGTGCAAGCGTAATCGAAAATCTTCTTAACCATATGACTGTATGTGGTGAAGATGTTGGTATGATTGCTTCCAATTCTTTCAACTTTCCCATTGTTACTGATGAGGGCGAAGAGGGTTGGGTTGAAATCGTAGTTAAAATCCCCAAAGAAGATGAGGGTTACGAAAAGCGTGAGGAGTACGAACTGAAGTGCAAGGAGCGTGCCGAAAAGGCAAAGGCACAAGCCGAAGCCAAGGCGAAGAAGATTGCCAAGGACAAGGCACGTAGAGAAAAGGAAAAGGCGAAGGAGTAATCCTTCGCCCCTTTGGGGTTGGCCCGGGCGATTTTTTTCAACTTTTTTTCAAAAAAGTATTGACATTTTAGAATTTATGGTTTATAATAAGTATGTAAGGTGAAGGAAAGGAGAACAAAAAAATGTTTGAAGATATGTATAATGGTACTATTTATGAAGATGAAGATAAGGCAAGAGAAGTCGCCAAAGAGGAAATGGATTTAGATGATTATCTTGAGTTTGGAGAATTTTCTTTAGAAAAACTTCTAAAACTTGTTTGGAAATATTGTTCAGATGAAATCTTTGATGAAATGACAGAAGCAGAAGAAAGATATTTTGATAATAGGTTTTGCGAAGTTGAGGAGGACGAGTAAATGAGAATTGAAAAAAGAGAAATGATTTTTCTTTCACAAAAAGAAGCAGACACTTGGACAAAATTTTCCCAAATTCTTGAAGGAATTGAAAGAGAAAGCGAGAATCCACACGTTCTCGACCTTATCAGTGAAATTACTGGTAATATGTCAGACTTGTGGGAAGAAGTGGAGGATATTGAGTGATGACAACTTGCACTGCACATTGTAATTTTTGTGGAAAAAAATATGAAGAAAAGTCAAAATGGATTCCAAGTGATATTCTTGATTTGGTAATAGATGTCAAGCATTTCTTCCACGCAATCAGACACCATTATAAAGAATGTGGTTTTAAGAGACTTGCTAAAGCATTTTTCAGAATTTGGAAAAAGATTTTTAAGTGTGTTGGAATTGGATTGTTAATTTTGATTAAAATTATTCTTTATCCCCTTTATCTATTATTGGATTTGCTTTATAATTAAAAAAGGACTTGACAAGTCCTTTTTATTTTTGCCCGGGCGCGAGTCAAATTTTCTCCCACTATATCATATCATATTTCGTGCGTCAAGTCAATACTTTTTTTCAAATTTTTTTTTCGCCAAAATTTTGCGCCAATGTCAAGTTGCACCGCCCTGCCCTGACTGTCAAAATTTGACTAAAGTCAAATTTTGATAAACCAGCTACAAAACCAGCTGCAGCTGCGAATGTCAAATTTTTATAGCAGCTGCAAATCAGCTGTACGCGCCGTCCCTGTCAAATTTCAGCAGCTGTGAAATTTTCCTTTATATTTATATTTCCCCTTTTATTATAACACAAATTTTAATTTTAATCAAGCTGCAAAAGCTGTCAAATTTTGGCGCGCAAATTTTAAGAAAATCAAACTTTGCAAAAATTCTAAATTTTTGTTATACTATATATAGAAAGTGAGAGAGAGATAAATAAAAAATCTCCTCATCACCTACATAACCGACGCCGTCCTCGCAAGGGAGCTGGAAAAAGAAAATTTGAAAAGTTTTCAAAAATCGGTTATAATATATATAGAAAGTGAGAAAAGGAAAAATAAGTTCCTATTCATAAAAACCAAATCAAATCTAATTGGCGCCACTCGCCTTACAGTGGAGAAAGAGGAAATATTATGACGAAGAGAGAGTTCTATGTAGCAATCGCAAATGGTGAAATGAACGACGAAGTAAAGGCTACTGCCGCAGAGTACATTGCAAAAATGGATGAAGCAAACGAAAAGCGCAAGAACACGCTGTCTAAGAAGCAGGAGGAGAACGAGGCAATCAAGACAGAAATTCTGGGACATCTTGATACCGAAGCAAAAACTGCTACTACGATTGGCGAACTAATGGGTGTTTCTACTCAGAAGGCGTCCGCTCTGCTTAGACAGCTGGTCAATGATGGCAAGGCTACCGCAACCGAAGTTAAGATTACGGGTAAGGGTAAGCAAAAAGGTTATACGAAGAATTTTGCAGAGTAATGTATACGTAATACGTATACGTAAAAGAGAGAGCATACGCTCTCTCTTTTTTTTATATATTATTTAAAATTTGATTTGTGTTGAAATTTGTCGCAGGAACATTTTTAGACCAAAGAGTAACTTTTCACAACAAAAGATGATTTTTTACCTTTCACAATGGCACAAATGCTACTCTGACATACCGCGCATGCCTTCGCCTATGTTGTCGCACCAGCTCCACTGTCATGACTACCAAGATAACATGTACATTTTTACGTATACGTTTTACTTGTACGTCTTGTGTACAATCAAACACCCTAAACGTATACGTTTTACTTGTACGTCCTGCGTATCGGTTAGCCAGACACCCCCAACGCTGCCCCTTTGGTGTACGCCCCCCCCTTTTAACCCCTATACGTATACATTTAATTCCCCTTATACGTATACGTATTACTTATACGTTTAATGTTACTGCCCCCTTTAACCCCCTTATACATATACGTATTACTTATACGTTATACTTATACATTATACTTATATATAATACTTACTACTAATCCAAATGTAAACTTTTTTCTCTCTTTCTAATAATTTTTTCAAACCAATTTAAAATTTGAATTTTTCCCAAAATTTTTATATAATTTTTTTAGAAAATATTTTGAGGTAAAAAATTATGCACAATTTTTCTGGAAAATATTCCGACAACCAAAACTATCACCCTTCATTTACAGAAAAAATTTTGGAAAATATTTTAACTGATTTAAAATATGACTTTGTTTCCCAGTATGGATTTAATGACTTACGAGGAAATTTAGGCGGAAAACTTCGCTTTGATTTTTGTATAGTAGATAAATCAATTATTCCGTACAAACCACTTC
>ULWL01054123.1_pt1 | contig 21984 bp, 25 predicted proteins | sample 1960171 | NCBI WGS metagenome assembly ULWL01 (sample SAMEA4835807, study PRJEB28245) | human gut metagenome | biome: gut microbiome; material: fecal sample | place: Denmark | collected 2008 | reverse complement strand
GATTTGAGTGCGGTTGCACTCAAACTCTTGACAAACCTTTCTATTTCATGCAATAAGGCTAGCAAGAAGAGTTAAGGCAAAGAATGCCATATCTCTTGGATAAAACTTTATTTATATACAAAATCAACCAGTCAGTTTATGTCATTCTGAGCGGAAGCCAATGGCGTAGCGAAGAATCCAAAACCGTGCAGCACAAAAAACATTGCACTCATAAAACCATAGTAATAAGTTTTGATAGAAAAGCACCCCATGATTTTGCTCATGGGGGTGGGCGGTCGGGGGTGTGTAAAAAGTTTATTTCAGTGTCAAGACCAATGCAAATAGCAAAAAAATTGAAAAATTTAAAAAAATTCAACACATTGAAGTAATTTCATTTTTTATTATGCTAAGGTTGTTTTGGTTTTTAGGAGGCGAAACATGATAAAAGATAAAACAGTGGCAATGACACTTGGGAAAAGATTGAAAGGATTGATGAAAGAGCGTGGCATCACGAATGCAAAGCTTGCGGACGTGGTTGGAGTGAGCGAAAAGTTGGTTGAAAGGTGGTGTGAAGGGTTGTCGGAACCGAGAATTGATAAATTTATTTTGATTGTGGATTTGTTTGATGTCCGTGCAGATTATATGTTGGGTGTGATTGATGATTGTGATTGATGCAACCGAGCAATCACCCCATAATTTGTTGACGAAAGTTTTTGAAAAAGTATAATTGTTTTTGATGAAAAAATTTAAGGTTAATGTCAAGTTTGTTGTGACCTTTTGTGTTGTTGTGGCGTTGGTTGTTCTTTTTGACCAGTTGTCAAAATATTTGATTGGCGAAAACTCATATGATTTTTTGAAAGGTTTTATTTCAATCGAGGGTGGACACAAAAACACAGGCGCGGCTTGGAGCATGTTTTCAAATGCAACGGTGTGGTTGATTGTGATTTCAATCATATTTTTGGCTGCACTTTTTGTTTTGAATCATTTTATCAAAAAGCCAAATCTTTTGTATTACATTTCTTTTTCAATGATATTTGGCGGGGCGATTGGCAATTTGTATGACCGAATTGCATTTGGATATGTCAGAGATTTTATCAAACTTGATTTTATGGATTTTCCAATTTTCAACATTGCGGATAGTTTTCTTTGTGTTGGGGTTGTTTTGTTTTGTATATTTTTGATTTTTGTGGAGGCGAGAAGTGGAAAAGATAAATCTTCAAGTGACTCCAAATGATGCGAACATTCGACTTGACAAGTTTGTTCTTGAAAACACAAGCGACCTCACGCGTGCGAGAATAACAAACCTCATTCATGACGGCAAAATCTTGGTTGACGGCAAAGTGGTCAAGGCGGGAGAAAAACTCAAAACGGGGCAAAGCGTGTGTGTTGAAATTCCAGAAGACAAAACGCTCAATCTTTCCCCTCAAAAAGTTGATTTTGAAATCTTGTATGAAGATGATGACTTGCTCGTCATCAACAAACCGCAAGGGCTTGTTGTGCATCCAAGTGCGAGTTGTGACGAGGCAACATTGGTGAACGGGCTTCTTTTCAAGGTTAAGAACCTCAGTTCCATAAATGGGGTAATCAGACCTGGCATTGTGCATAGGCTCGACAAAAACACATCGGGAGTTATGCTTGTTGCAAAAACCGATGCGGCGCACATCAGTCTTTCAAAGCAAATCGAAACAAAGACCTGCAAACGAAAGTATTATGCTTTGCTTGAAGGTGTTGTGAATTTTGACGAAAAAGACATTGAAACAAACATTGCAAGAAATCCAAACGACCGCAAAAAAATGGCAGTTGTGCCAAAAGGGAAAGGCAAAATTGCACTCACACACATGGAAGTGAAAAAACGTTTTGCACATTACACTTTTTGTGAGTTTTCTTTGAGAACTGGCAGAACGCATCAAATCAGAGTTCATGCAAAATATATCGGACACCCAGTTGTGGGGGACGATGTGTATGGCAAAAAGGACACAAAGTTTGGACTTTCTGGTCAACTTCTTCATTCGCACTACATCGAGTTTGTGCATCCAAGGACTGGGCAGACTTTGAGTTTTGAGTGCCCGCTTCCAGACTATTTTCAAGAAGTTCTCGAAAAAATTTAGGTCTTTTTTGCGACAAAGTTTTTCGGATATAATTGTATTTTGTTTTGAAAAAAACATATATTTTGATAGAATATGCTGAAGGAGATTTTATGAGTAATCCAAACACAAATTTAAAATTTAAAAGATTTATGAGTTTTGTTGCGTTTTTGGCAACAGTGCTTGTTGCAGTCGCTCTTGTTTTGCAAGTCGTTTTGGCAGCAGTTGGAGTTGAAGCACAAGTGATTAGTGCGATGAGGCTTGTTGGCGAAATCATTGCTTATGTTCTTGTTATGCTCACTGCATTCATGTGGGTCAGAACAAAGAAAGGAGTTGTGTGGATTGTGCTTTATGCGGTTTGCGTGACAGCGATTATCACACTTTTGATTTTGAGATAATGGAAAGAAAACAAAAGACGATTTGGATAACAGTCTTTTCTGTTCTTGGAGCGTTAAGTTTGGGCTCACTTATTGGGCTCAAATTTTTGCGTGAATTCAAGTATGCGGTTTTTTCATTCGTTATTGTTTGGGGGATTGTTCTCACAGTCTTTCAAATTCTGCGACTAAAAGATTTCAAAAAACTTTTGGATGAAGACATGCCGCTCTATCTTGCTGAACTTCTCAACGCGGGGATAATCACTCGCGAACAATGTCTCAATCCGGGCAAACAAGAAAAAGATATGTTTTTGTCTGAACACATGAGCGAAATCAGAAAAAAAAGGTTTTTTATATCGTTGACAATAATAATTGCACTTTGGGGCGTGAGCTTGTTTTTTCTTTTTTGAAAATCAAGCTTAATCTCTTGTGTTTTATAAAAATTATGATATATACTTTATTTGCTAAATTTTAAGGAGAAATTATGGAATACAAATCAAAAAAATTAGAAAAAAATCAAATTGAAGTCGAATTTAAGTTTTCTCATGACGAATGGGAAAAAGCAACTGAACTTGCTTACGAAAAAAACAAAGGAAGATTCAATATCCAAGGATTCAGAAAAGGCAAAGCACCAAGAAAAGTGATTGAAAAACTTTATGGCGAAGGCATTTTCTTTGATGACGCGTTGGATGAAGTTTTCTCTCACGCATATAATGACTATCTTGAAACTGAAAGAGATGTTTTGCCAATCGCACATCCTGACATTAAACTTCAAAGTTTTGACGAAAATGGACTTGTTCTCGTTGCAACAATTCAAGTTGTTCCAGAAGTGACACTTGGCGCTTACACTGGTCTTGAATTCAAAAAGAACAAAGCAAAAATCAAAGAGAGTGATGTTGACGCAGAACTTGAAAGACTTCGCCAAAAACAAGTGCGCTTTGTCGAAGTTTTGGGAAGACCCGCTCAACTTGGCGACATGGCTGAAATCGACTTTGTTGGAAGCGTTGACGGCGAAAAATTTGAAGGCGGCGCTGCAAACAACTATAAACTTGAACTTGGCTCACACTCATTCATTGACACATTTGAAGACCAAATTGTTGGCATGAATGCAGGCGAAGACAAAGTTGTTAAAGTCAAATTCCCAGAAGGCTATCCAGAAGAGAAACTTGCTGGACGTGATGCAGAATTTGCTGTCACTCTTCACAAGATTGAAGAAAAAGAACTTCCTGAACTTAACGACGAGTTTGCTTCAAGCGTAAGCGAGTTTGAAACTCTTGATGACCTCAAAGCAGACATCAAAGCAAAACTTGAAAAGAACCTTGAAATCAAAGTTGAACGCGAACTTGAAAATGCAATGGTTGACAAAATTGTTGATAGCAGTGAAGTTGAAATTCCACAAATTCTCATTGACCGCCAACAAGATGCTTTCATTCGTGACTTTGAACTCAGACTTCAATATCAAGGCATGACAATGGAAAGTTATCTCAAAGCAACAAACTCAACCATTGAGCAAATGAAAGAAACAACTCTTGACCAAGCAAAAAGACAAGTCAAAATTCGTCTTGTTTTGGAAGCACTTATCAAAAAAGAAAATTTGCTTGTATCAGAAACAGAATTAATGGCAAAAATCAAATCAATGGCAGACCTTTATAAAAAGGACGTTGAAACATATAAGAAACAACTTGGCGAAAGACAAATTGCTTATATGGAAAACGAAATGCTTATGGACAAACTTTTTGCATATTTGAAAGATAACAACATAATAAAGTAATTAGAGGTGACTATGTTAATTCCAATGGTCGTTGACCAAGTCAGCGGGGGCGAACGCTCATACGACATCTATTCAAGACTTCTCGAAGACAGAATAATTTTCTTGTCGGGAGAGATTAATGATGCAGTTGCAAACAGCGTTGTTGCGCAACTTATATACCTTGAAGGCAAAAACCCAGACAAAGATATATATCTTTACATCAACAGCCCAGGCGGAAGTGTTTCTGCGGGACTTGCAATCTATGACACTCTCAACTACATCAAGTGCGATGTTTCAACAATTTGCATTGGACTTGCTGCATCAATGGGGGCATTCCTTCTCAGTTCTGGAACAAAGGGCAAGAGGTTTGCTTTGCCAAACAGTGAAATCATGATTCATCAACCTTTGGGTGGAACACAAGGGCAGGCGAGCGACATTGAAATTCAAGCAAGACATATGCAAAAGATAAAGCAAAAAATCAACAAGATTTTGAGTGAAAACACATCTCAACCACTTGAAAAAATTGAAAAAGACACAGACAGAGATTTTTATATGAGTGCAGATGAGGCAGTAAATTACGGACTTGTTGACAAAATCTTTGACAAAAGAAAATAACAAAAAAGTTTATGCTCACGAGTATTCGCGAGCATAAATGCTTAAATTGGGTTTATTTTCAAATTAATTGAAAATATTAAATTGAGGAAATTATGAAACAAAACGGCAATATGACATGCTCTTTTTGCGGCAAAAGCAATTCAAGTGTAAAAAAACTTATCGCAAGTCCAGACGGAAGTGCGTTTATTTGCAGTGACTGCATTGAGGTTTGCAAAGAGATAATCAAAGACGAAAATGTGACGAAGATTGAAAAAGAACTTGTTCTTCCTTCGCCAAAAGAAATCAAAGCAAAACTTGACGAATATATTGTTGGGCAAGACCAAGCAAAAAAAGTTTTGTCTGTTGCGGTTTATAATCACTATAAAAGAATTAATCACAACATTCTTGCAAAAAAACAGAACAAAGAAGAGAAAAGTGACGACATTGAGCTTGAAAAAAGCAATGTGCTTTTGATTGGACCAACAGGTTGCGGAAAAACACTTCTTGCAAAAACGCTTGCAAAAATTCTTGATGTGCCATTTGCTTCGTGCGATGCAACAACTCTCACAGAAGCGGGATATGTTGGAGAAGATGTTGAAAACATTTTGCTCAAACTCATTCAAAATGCTGATTATGACATTGAAAAAGCACAACGTGGAATAATTTATGTTGACGAAATCGACAAGATTGCAAGAAAGACACAAAATGTGTCAATCACGCGTGATGTTTCGGGTGAGGGTGTTCAACAAGCACTTCTCAAAATCATTGAAAGCACAATCGCATCTGTTCCTCCACAAGGTGGAAGAAAACACCCACAACAAGAAATGATTCAAATTGACACAACAAACATTTTGTTTATTTGCGGTGGAGCGTTTGTTCAACTTAAAGATATAATCGAGAAAAGAATGTCAAATTCAACTCTTGGTTTTGCTGCTGATGTCAAAACAAAAATTGAAAAAGATGAAATTAATCTCATTGACAACATTCAACCGGATGACCTAATCAAGTTTGGGTTGATTCCAGAGTTTGTTGGAAGACTTCCAGTTGTTGTTGGACTCAGTGACCTCAAAGTTGATTCACTCAAAAGCATCATGACAACGCCAAAGAACGCAATCATAAAACAATATATAAAAATGTTCAAAATTGATGGTGTTGCACTTGAATTTGAAGACGATGCAGTTGAGGCAGTTGCAGAAAAGGCGATTGAACTCAAAACGGGTGCAAGAGGACTTCGAACAATCATGGAAGAAGCAATGTTGGGGTTGATGTATGATATTCCAGACCAAAAAGACATTGAAAAAGTTGTGATAACAAAGGACTTTGTTTTGGGAAAAGGTGCGGCAAAAATCATAAAGAAAAAAGCAACCGTTGCATAACACTGTTCTTTTTCGATTGCGAAAAAGAACCAAAAAGCGTGGGGAATTTGGATTTTCCCCACACCCCTTAAAACCACCCTTGGCGGAGTGGGGCATGGGGACAACTCGGACTACAAATAAAAAGAGGTTTTGTAAATTGGACAAAACCTTTTTTCTTTTTATTCTTGTCCTCATGTCATTTCGACCAGCCGACCAGCAACGTCTCGACCATTGGGGAGAAATCTCGTTAAACCTTTTGTGTTGCATGAAACAAAATATTTGTCAAGAGTAAATGTATTTGAGTGCGTTCGCACTAAACTCTTGACAAACTTTTCTGTTTCATGCAATTTGGTAAATAAGAAGAGTTAAGGCAAGAAGTGCCTCAACTCTTGGAGAATTTGTAGCATGTGGTGATTAAAAAAGAGTGTCAAACAACCACTTTATTTTTATTAATATAGCATTATTTTAAATCGGGGTGGTCGCGAAGGGGTGTCCCCTAAAGCGGGTTCTTTTTTTGGTGGACTTTTAATCTCTTTTGCTATAAATGCAACCGCAATAATTTTGTTCATATAGATTTTGTTCGCGTGCCATTTGGCGACTGATTTTGTAGCCATCTCGTTTTTTGAAGTCTGTTGGGAGCCATTTTGTGTCATTGGTTTCAAGCGATAGTCCAATTTGATTTAACCATTCAGCGTTTTTGTAGGGGCTTACTGACAGAGTGGAGCAAAAATAGTTAAAGCCGCGATTTTGAGCGAGTTCAAGTGTTTTTGCAAGACGGAGTTTGTAGCAAAGATAACATCTTTTGCCACCTTCTGGTTCGTTTTCAAAACCTTTTGCAATCGTTTTGTAATCGTCTTGACAAAAACCAATTTCGACAAATTTTATGCTGTCGCCCAAAGCGTTGAGGTGTTCGATGTATCTGATTTGTTCATTTTTGCGTTTTTCATATTCTGACGAGTCGCTCATATTTGGGTTGTAATAAAATATTGTAAGGTCAAAATATTGTTTTAATCTATCAATACACAAGGTCGAACAGGGTGCACAACACGAATGGAGCAACAGCGTTGGCTTGTTGCTCAAGGCTTTTGTTATTTCGTTGAACTGTTTGTCATAGTTAATTTTGTTCATATTTTCATTTTAGGAAACCAAAAAATTAAGTCAACAATTAATTTAAAAAGTTTGAAAAAAATGTTGAAAAATGTAACTAATTAATATATACTATAAGAGTAAATTTATTAATGGAGAAAATTATGGAGTTTTTTAAACAGTATGGCTGGATTGTTATTGCGATTGTTGCTTTCTTTTTAATCGTTATCATTGCAATCAGTTATAAAAACAAACAAAAAGCAAACAAGAGCAAAACAAACAATGTTCATGTTGAAGAAAAGAAAGAAGAACCAAAACCAGTTGAACAACCAGTTGCTGAACAAAAAGAAGAAGCAAAACAAACAGAAGGGGTTTCGGAAGAAACAGAAGTTGCTGAAACAGAAAAGGTTGAAGAGGAAAAAGTTGAAAAGCCTGTGAAAAAAACAGCAACAAAAACAACAAATGTAAAGAAAACCACTGCGAAAAAAGAAACAACAAAAAAGGTTGAAGAAAAGAAAGCTGAAGAAAAAGCAGAAGAGTCTGTTGTTGAAGAAGGCGAAAAACCAGCCGAGGAAAAAACTGAAGAGAAAAAACCAAAAGGTCCACACAACTATCGTGTTGTTTATGACAAAGAAGAAAAGGTTTGGAAACTCAGAAAAGATGGTGCAAAACGCGTCATAAAAAACTTTGCAACAAAGGCTGAAGCACTTGAATATGCAAAAGACCTTTCTGAAAGAAATGACATGGGTCTCACTGTCCATAAAAAAGACGGAAAATTCCAAAAAAAGAAATAAGAAAAAAGTGACCCATTCGGTCGCTTTTTTGCAATTTTATACAAAAAGGAGGTTTTATGAAAAAGTTTTTTAGATTTTTGATTGTTTTGATTATTATTGTTGGCGGTTGTGCGGGATATTTCTTTCTTGCAAACAACAAAATGATGGTGAGTGTTCTTAAAGCAGATAAGGATGCACTTTCAACCACTCTCAACAATTCAATCAAAAAAGTTCATGATTATGGCAATTTCAATTTCACTTATAGCCAAGACGACAGAACAACGAAAACAAAAACAAACAGCCAAATTTTGGTTAAGTTTGACGGGGAAAACAGATATTTTTCTGCCGAAGTGACAACTATAAAAGATGACAAAACAACAAACACAAGTTATTATTGTGAGGCAAAAGGAGATGTTGCGACTCTTTATATCACATCTGGTGAAGAGAAAAAATATCATGTCACGACTTGGGACTTGGCACTTGTCGAGGCAAAAATTCCTCTATATATAACAAATGTCTTTTTGGCAAATGATTATGAGATATCAAAAGACAACTTTGTTGAAAGATTTAAGTCATCGTCTGTGACATTCAGTTTCAAGCCTTTCTATTATGGTGCAAGGCTTGAATCGGATAAAGATGGAGAGAATGTTAAGTTTGATATCAGCAATCGTGGAATTTTGAGAAGAATTGAAGCAACAACAAAATCACTTGTCCTTGACAAAACAGACACACTCATTGTCAACAAGCCAGGCAAAGCGGTTTCAATCAACTCGCTTTCAGACGAACAAAAGAAAGCATACTCACTTTTCTAACAACAAAAAACCTCTCACCACATTTGAGAGGTTTTTCTTTTTTTTGGGGGTCGCAGAGAGTGAGGAATGTGCAAACAAGTTGCACGAGAATTCTCCTCTCTTCTTGGCGCAGAGAGGCGGATTTGAACCGCCGGAACATTTCTGTTCACCTGTTTTCGAGACAGGCACATTCGACCACTCTGACATCTCTGCAAGCGAGTTTATAATAACATTGAGTGCAAAAATTGTCAAATGCAAATTTGTAAGTTATGAAAAATATTTGACAAATAAAGTGAGTTTAACAATAATTATATTGTTAAATAAAAAGGAGGATTTTATGAGTAGAACAAACAGAATTATTTGCTATGTTGTGGCTATTATTATGCTTCTTTGTGTTGCTGTTTTGATGTTTGGTTGCAAGAATACAAAAGACGACCAAACAACGGTCATGAATATGTCAATCAACCCAGAGGTTGAATTTATTCTTGACAAAGATAACAAAGTTGTGTCAGTTTCTGCAAAGAATGATGAAGGCAACTTTATTATTGCAAAGGCAAGTTTTGAAGGAATGAGTGCAAAGGAGGCGGCAAAACTTTTTGTCAAAATCTCAAACGAAAATGGTTTTATTGCTCAAGTTGGAGATCTCAAAATCGAAATTTCTGGCGACAAAGCACAAGAGTTGTTTAATAATGTCAAGGCAAATGTTGAAATATACATAGATCAAGAAGGGTTAAACATCTCGATTGATTTTGAAAAAATCAGCAGAGAAGAACTTGAAAATTTGCTTGAAAGTTGCATGAAAGAACTTTCTGATGAACAAATCAAAGCACTCAAAAACGATGAGATTATTGCAAAACTCAAAGAAATGAGAGACCAAACAAAAGATCTCAACACACAAAAACTCAAAGACATGTATTATGAATTCCGTGCTCAAGCAATTGAAAAAGCACAATTTGATGCATATATTGAAGCAATCAAAGCATCAACCATATTTAACAAAGATCAAATCATTGCTTACTACAATGAACTCACTCAAAAAATTGCAGCGATGCAAAAAGAATTTGTTGATGAATTCATGGCAGTTTCAAGCGACTATCAACAAAAAATGCAAGAATTCATTATTGCAAAACAAGAATTGCTTCAAGCAAGAATTGATGGTGCGACAGAAGAAATTTTGAGGCAGAAAGAACAAGCACTAAAACTTGTTGAAACGCATCTTGACGCAGCGGAAAGAGCGGCAAAATTGGCAATTGGAAAGGCAGAAGCAACTTTTGAAACTGTTAAGACAGCTTTGAAAACAGCACTTGATGCAGTGATGAAGAGTTTGCCAGATTCAATCAACGGAAGCATAAAAATTGAAACCGATAAAGTCAAGGTTGAATTTAGTGTGAAGTTCAAATCAGATTATGCCGAATATATCAAAGCGGATTATTGGGACGGACTTGCTGTTAACGTTGCCTAATTAATTGAGGACAAAAGGCATTATGAAAACATCGCCTTCATGATCATGGTTAACACGAAAATGTTGAAATATTAGACTGAAAGAACGCGATTTAGTTCATTTATAAGTCTTTGCTTGTTTTCATCTGACATCGGTGTCAGTGGAAGACGGAGAGCGGGACCAATCATGCCGAGATATGAAAGGGCAGCCTTTGCTGGAATGGGGTTGACTTCAACAAATAAAGTCTTTATGAGTGGGAGAAGTTCAAATTGAATTTCTCTCGCTTTTTTTATGTTTTCACAAAAGTATGACGAACAAAGTTCGGACATTTGTTTTGGAACGACATTGGACGCGACCGAAATAACACCCGCGCCGCCGAGAGCAAGAATTGAATATGTCAGCCCGTCGTCACCAGAATAGACTGGCAAATCCTCACCACAAGTTCTGATGATTTCGGTGATTTGCTCAATGTTTCCGCTTGCTTCTTTGATGGCAACGATATTTGGAATTTTGCTCAATGTTTTTAGGGTTGCGGGCAAAATGTTAACGCCTGTTCTTCCTGGCACATTATATAGAATGATTGGAAGTTGAGTGGAATTTGCGATTTGAGTGAAGTGGGCGACAAGTCCGTTTTGTGTGGCTTTGTTGTAGTAAGGTGTGACGTGAAGCAGTGCGTCAACTCCAAATTCTTCATAGCGCTTGCTTTTTTCGATTGCAATACGGGTGTTGTTTCCGCCAGCGCCTGCAATCACCGGCACGCGGTGGTTGACATAATCAACCGCGAATTTAATCACTTCGTCACATTCGTCTTGTGTCATGGTTGCGGGTTCTCCTGTTGTTCCCAAGAACACAAGAGAAGAAACGCCGTTTTCAATTTGATTGTCGATTAGTTTTTTTAAGGCCTCAAAATCAACTTTTGTTCCGTCCTGAGAAAACGGAGTGACAAGTGCGGTCGCAACGCCGCGAAAAATTGTTTTTTTCATATATTCTCCTTATAAAAGCAAAGGTTGAATTTGCTTTGATTTGTCAGCGTAAGCCAAAGTATCCTCAATTTTTGACCAATCACAAATGAGCGATTTAGGTTTGTTTGTTGGGTCATCTTGACCAAAAGGGACAAAGAAAACATTTTTTGCTGACAATAATTTTGCAATGTTTTCAAGATTAAAACCAAGTGCATCGTTTGTTGATATGCCAAGAACGATTGGCTTGTTGTTTCTCATGAGTGATTTTGCGACCATTGTGACTGGAGTGTCAGAAATGGCGTTTGCAAGTTTTGACAAAGTGTTTCCTGTGCAAGGTGCAACGACCAATACATCAATCATGTTTTTTGGTCCAACAGGTTCAGCATCTGTCATTGTCTTTATTGGCGAAATTCCAGTGATTTTTGTCACTTTGTCTTCAAAGTCTTTTGCTGTCCCAAAACGCGTGTCGGTGTTTGAAACTGACAAAGAAAAAATTGGGATAACTTTGTATCCTTTGTCGACAAGATTTTGAATTTCTGGCAAAATTTTTTCATGAGTGCAAAATGAACCGGTTATTGCAAATCCGATATTCTTAAACATAATTATTTTCTCCTGTGATGTTTTCTAATAGATATTTTGCGGCTGTGACTTTTGCGTATTTTTGAGGAAGAGCGGGTGCGGGGATAAACTCAAAATGTGTGGCAAGAGCTGGGTCAATGGAATTTGTTGATGCGGTTTCGATGTAAATCGTGTCGCGTGCGATTTTTCCAAAGTTTTGTTCATCAAAAATCGTTTTTGGAATTGTGTTTACAATCACATCATATTCGTGCAAGTGATTCAAAAATTGTTCTCCAAAATAACAGGTTTTTGAAAAAGAATAGCACTCTGGAAATTTTTCCTTGTTGAATCTGACCACTGCAAAATTCACTCCCAGTCTTCCGAGAAGGATAGCCATTGCTTTTGCAATTCGCCCAGCCCCAATAATGAGAACATTGTTTTCAAAAATGGATTTTGGAGAATGTTCCAAAATTAGTGCCAACACTCCTTCTGCAGTGATGTTTGCATTTTTTGTTGTAAAAATTTCATCATTCATCAAGTTGTGATAAGCAATTTCTTTGTTATTTATGATTTCTTGATGTTTTTCAGATATTTTTCCACAATATAATGATGTTTTTTTGGGAAGAAGATTAATTTCCTCGTCAGTCCATTTTTTTGCTGGCGAAAATATTAGTGCATCACCCAAACTTATTCTTTCAAGCGTTTCAAAAGAAAACTTTTCTGTGATTTGATTTCTTTCATTCAAAAGCGTCATAAGAATTTGATTTCTCGCGTCATTTGTGTCAATAAAATATGTCATAAAGCCTCCATAAACACACTATGAGAAAATTTGAGTTTGTGCCACTTTTCACACGCACAAAAAACACAACGCAAAAATATAATTTAAGTATGGAAAACAAACATTATTTTTTAAGCGCAAACACAAATGAAGGTTTTTGCAATTATTTTGATTTTGCCACAAGTCCTGCCCGTGACGGATATGTTTATATTCTAAAAGGCGGCTCAGGCACAGGCAAAAGCACACTAATGAAAACGGTGGGAGAGTTTTTTGGTGGAATGGGTGAAAGTATTGAATATTTTCATTGTTCCTCTGACCCTGAGTCACTTGATGGCGTTTTGTTGAAAGAAAGGAATGTCGCCATTGTTGACGGCACAAGTCCTCATGTCAGGGAAGCCAACATTCCGGGTGCTGACTCAAAGATTATTAATCTTGGAGAGTCGATTTCTGACAACCTTCGAACAAAAAGAAAAGAGATTGAAAAACTCTATAAAAAGAAAAAACAGTCTTATTCATATATCGAGCAAATTCTTGAAGTGGTCGGCAAATTATATGAAATTAATGCCAAAATTGAAAAAAATTCGCAAAAAAACAGTGATATGGATAAATTATTCAACAAATTCGTTGAAAAACCTTGTGGTGACAAACTTGAAAAAGAGGGCTGTGTTCGCCACTTGTTCCGAACAGTTTTGAGTGATGACGGAGAAAAAAACTTTGATAAAGACAATGCCTATAAAAAAGTTTTGAAAGCAAGACTCGGGATATGTGATGCAACTGAATTGTTTTTAAGGCTATCAGAAATTTTTGAGGAACGAGGGAATGAAGTGATATGCTTTCATGACTATCTCAGTCCAAAAAACATTGAGTCTTTGTATTTAGTGGAGCAGGGTGTGTTGATTGAGCGAACGTCCGCAAAACTAAGTCTTGGTAATTGCCCAAATCTTGAACTCTATGTCAATAATGAATTTATGATTGACGGTCTTTTGGCGTTTGCAGCAAAGTTTTTGGCAGTGGCACGTGGACATCATTTTGAAATTGAAAAGATATATCGAGGCTATGTTGATTTTTCAAAACATAAAACCATTACCAGCGAAATCATATCAGACATAAAAACAAATTTTCCGATTGATTAACTACAATCAAATTTTCCTCATATGATGGATAGGTTCAAAAAAATTTATCGGAGAAACAAATGGTGATTGTTCACAAATATGGAGGGTCAAGCGTTTCAACAACTGAAAAAATCATGGCGATTGCAAAACATTTGCATGCTTGTCATGAGTCGGGCGAGGAACTTGTTGTTGTGGTTTCGGCAATGGGTGGAACAACAAACAAACTCATCGCTCTTTCAAATGAAATTACAGACACTCCAAACAAACGGGAACTTGATGTTCTTCTGTCGACGGGAGAACTTCAATCTGTCGCACTGCTTTCAATCGCGCTGCATAAACTTGGCGAGCGGGCAGTGTCACTCAGTGGCGGTCAAGCGGGATTTTTGACAAGCAGCGACCACACTCATGCGTATATTGAAAAAATTGATGTTGAAAGGATAAAAAAGCATCTTTCACGCGGCGAAATTGTTGTTGTTGCAGGATTTCAAGGCGAGGACGTTTTTGGCGACACAACGACTTTTGGGCGTGGTGGCTCTGACACAACCGCAACCGCACTTGCGGCAAGTCTTGGGTGTGCTTGCGAGATTTATACAGATGTTGAAGCGGTGCATAGTGTTGACCCAAGAATATTTGAAGATGCCAAAAAATTGCACGAAATAACCTATTCTGACATGATGGAAATGGCAGTGTGCGGTGCAAAGGTTTTGGAGCCAAGAAGCGTTGAACTTGCGTGCAAATATCGTGTTCCGCTCTATCTTGGAAAAACACTTGAAGTTGATAAAACAAAAGGAACTTGGATTATGGAAAATGTTAATGTTGAACATATGCCAATCCGTGCAATAACACAAAAAGACGGGTATAATGCGGTTGTTCTCACTCTCAGCCGCTATGACACAAAATATTGGAGTGCGGTCTACAAACTTTGCGAGAGCTTGACGAACTATGAAATGCTTTCCTCAATCATATCAGGCGAAAAAGCAATATTTTCGTTTGGTGTGCTTGACGGGTCGCTCGAAGAAGTTAAACAAAAAATACAAACAGAACTTGGAGAAAGCATTGGTGCGTTGATTCGTGGTGGCGTTGTTGAAATTCATAGCGGACTGGCAAGGATTTCGCTTGTTGGCATTGGGCTTGCAACACACACAAAAACAGCGGCGATTGTTTCAGAAATTCTGATTGAAAATCAAATTGAATATGGTTTTGTTTCAAACACTGACATTTCTTTGTCGATGACTGTTGATTCAAAAGAGAAACAAAGAGCGATTGAAATTTTGGCGAAAAGATTTGGATTGTGAGGCATGATGAAAAAAATTAATTTGGCAGTGGTCGGTGCCACTGGAATGGTTGGCGGAAGTTTTCTCAAAGTTTTGTCGGAGAAAAATTTGCCGATTGAAAATATTTATTTGTTCGCGAGTGCAAAGAGTGAGGGAAAAGTGCTTCACTGCTTGGGGAAAGATGTTGTTGTTGAAAAACTTGCGGAAGAAAATATCAAAAACAAAAAGATTGATTATGCCCTTTTCTCCGCTGGCGGGGCGAGGTCTGAAGAATTTGCTCCAATTTTTGTAAAATATGGCGGGGTTGTGATTGATAATTCAAGCTTTTGGAGAATGGACAAAAATGTTCCTCTTGTTGTTCCGCAGGTAAACCCTGAAGACGTATATCAAAATCACGGCATCATCGCAAATCCAAACTGCTCGACCATTGGGGTTATGGCTCCACTCAAAGCGCTTGACAATCTTTTTGGCTTGGAGGAAGTGGACTATGTGACATTCCAAGCGGTTAGTGGCAGCGGAATGAAGGGAGTTCTTGATCTTGCTCGAACAACAAAAGGCGAAAGTCCAGAGTTCTACCCATATCCAATTTTCAACAACTGCATACCTCAGATTGACTCTTTTGTTGACGGCGGCTTCACCAAAGAAGAAATGAAAATGGTGAACGAGAGCAAAAAAATTTTGGGGAAACCAAACCTCAAAGTGTCTGCAACTTGCGTTCGTGTGCCGGTTGAAAATTCTCATTCAATTTCGGTGTCTGCAACATTCAAGAGTGAAGTTGATATTGCGTCTGCAAAAGAGGCGCTAAAAAATTATCCTTCAATCGTTGTTCTTGATGACCCAGAAAATTCTGTGTACCCAGTCGCAACTCGTGCAACTGGAACTGACAAGATTTATGTTGGGAGGCTAAGGCTTGACCTGAATAATCCAAAACGAGTTCACTTTTTCACAGTGTCTGACAACATTCGAAAAGGCGCAGCATCAAACGCGATTGAGATTCTTGAACTTTTGCTTGATAAATAAATTAAAAAAGACGAGGCTAAACAACCTCGTTTTTGTTTTTGTCCAAATCTGATTTGAGAATGTCGGGAACATTTGGCTCGGTTTCTTGGTTTGGCATTTGAGCGATGTTTTCTTCAACTTGAATTTTTGCGATTTCAATTTCTTGTTCTTTTTTGCCTTTTGCGGTGTCGATTGATTTTCCAAACACAACAAATCGACAGAACAAATATTCGGTTGCGAAGTTGATTATCATCGTTCCAGCAAGAACAATATATTCATTCCAGCCAATTCCCGTCAGAGCACTGCTCCACCAAGTTGAGAGCGGTGTGAAAACAACATAGTATGCAGCAACTTTTGCCATTGCGATTGGAATGTTGTTTGCGGACTTAAAAGTAAATTTTCGGTTGAAAGTGAAATTCCACACAACCGAGAGAACCAGTCCCATGAGATACGCAATCCAATAATCAATTTTTGCCACTTCGTTGAGAAGTGTTGTTGTCCCAAACTGAATGATGCCAGCGGAGCAAGTGAACATGAGATATTTAAAAAACCTCAGGATCTCTTTCTTTTTGTTTTTTTCCATGTGTGAGAGTTTACACAAAATTTTTTTTGTTGTCAAACCTTAATCCAAAATATTGTTTGGTGTGGCTTTGTTGAATCTTGGATTGAAGAATGAAACCAATGCAAGCACAAGCAAAAGACTGCTAATAATCAAATAATATATGTTTTTGCGAACAATAAAACTTGAAAGCAACAAAATGAATGATGCGAAAAAATATCCTTTGCTTCGTTTTCGATTGAGAGCGACACTCAAAATTTCTTGTTTTGAAGGTCGAGTGTTAGCAGGCATTTTTGTCTTAATTTCGGGAAAACAATCATAAAACTTAAGCAATTTGTTGTATGTGTCGACTTTGTCCAATATCACAATTTCAAAATCTTGAAAATGCTTTGCAAGTTTGTGGACTTCGGGGTCAACTGTTCCAGTCGTTATGACAACTTTTTGAGGATTCTCTTTTTTGGCAAGATTCAAACAAAAGAGCAGGTTGTCACATGAAAAATTTTGATAGGTATAAAAGGGCATCAAAACAACTTTTTTGTCCGGATTTTCAACAACAACAAAGCGACTTTTTTTTGTTGCTTTGTGCTTGAGGGAGGCGAGTTTGTGAAAAAAGTTTAGGTTTTCTTTGTCGTCTGAAAAAAGAAATGTCAGTGTTATCTCTTCAATTTGTTTATCGAGTTCTTTTTTGTTTCCATTTTTTGCTTGTTTTCTTTTTCTTATAAAAAACAACCCAACTTCAATGAGAGCGGTGCAAAGGAGTGAGCAGACGAGTGCGATGACCCAGTCCCTCACAAAATATCTTATCCATACAAACGAAATAATAAATTCCAAAAAGACACGGGCGAGGGTGCTAATTATAGTAAATATATTTATATTCTTAATAAAGTTTTTCATATACTATTTATAGACACATTTCCGTGTTTTAAACAGATTTAAAAAATTCAAAAATTTTCGTGATATCCATATTGACAAAATCTTCATAAATGCTATAATATTTCAAAAAAGGAGATAAACAAAGGTGGATGTAACTGTTATTGTTCTTAGCAATCTTGTAAGTATGGTTGTTGCTACAGTTGGTTGTATTTACGGATTGGTGAAAGGTGCACCACGTAATAGAGCCGCAAAATTGCAGAAGAAAGCATATAAGGGAAAAATTAGTGGCAAAAGACTTAACAAAGCCCTCGTAAGAAACTATAAGAGACAAATCACTGCGCTCAAGTGGGGTCGTATGCCATTGATGGAAAAAGTCAACTCTTTTTCATATGCAGTAAATCGAGATGATGACTTTGCAGATCTTTGGGAAGCAAACAGCACGAGCAAGAAAGAAAAAAAGAATATGAAAAAACTTGCTATTTGCAAATCAAAAATCAAAATCGCTGAATTGAAGAATAAAAAAGTTGGTGCATTGGTTAAAACAAGGGATCAACAAATCAGCAAAAATGGTGCTGGACCAATGAAAACAATGGGCTGGATGGAGTCAATGCCAAAAGTTGGTGGTGGCGAATTTGTTAACAGAGTAAAAGGCTATGGAGCAAAAGAAGGTGGCACATTTGTTGGCGGAATTGACAATGAAATTAGATATCAAATGGCTGCGACATCTGATGACACAAAAGGCTATGATCCAAGTGACTTATTTCAAAAAGCTCAATCGCAATTCAGAAACAATATGCCAACAACTCGAGCAACATTCAAAAGATTTGGCGTGAACTATCCAATCACTGCAGGTCTTGTTCCTGATAGATTTGTTGTTGGAAATAACAAAGAAATGTATGGCTTGTCAAAACTTATTATCTTGGCAAATGCATGTTCAAAACTTTCTGAAAACAAAGACATGAAAAAAGTTCAAGTAATCGATGATGCTGCTGACAAAAATGAAAGAGTCAAATATTTGACCAGATCACAGTTTGCACAATATGCTTCAGCATATGTTAATTCTGAATCAGGCAAGACAGGACTTAATTCTCTCCAAAAGGTTGATTGCGAACAAGCACAAGCAATTCAAGACACTTTGGAAAATTATGTCGAAAGTTATAAAACAGAAATTGAAAAATAACAAACAAAAAGAAAACGCGGAAAAGTGATTCCGCGTTTTTTGTTTTTGCTTGTCGAATTTGGCAAAATTTGAGATTTATATTTTTTGATATAATTGACACAATATTTTTTTGTTTATATAATGTTTTCTATGAATCCAGGATTTTACATAGGAAAATTACATATTGCTTGGTATGGTGTTTTGATTGCGTTTGGAATGCTTGTCGCAATTCTTCTCTGCATTCCCGACGTCAAAAAAAGAGACATAAAAATGGACGAAATGATTAGCCTTGCTCTTTGGGTTATTCCATTTTCAATCATTGGCGCAAGACTATATTATGTGATCTTTTATGCTCATGACTACACATTTGCCGAAATGTTCCGAATTTGGGACGGAGGCATGGCAATTTATGGCGGAGTTATTGCAGGTGCACTCACAATCATAATTTGGTGCGTAATAAAAAAGAAGAGCATTGCGGGTTTTATGGATGTTATTGCGCCGAGCCTAATCATTGCTCAATCAATCGGCAGATGGGGGAATTTCATCAATCAAGAGGCTTATGGCTATTTGGTTGAGAATCCAAACCTTCAATGGTTTCCATACGCCGTATATATCGAGGCGGACGCGAGTTGGCATCTTGCGACATTCTTTTATGAGAGTATGTGGAATTTGATTGGTTTTGCCATTCTTATGGTCATTTTGTATTTTGTTAAAAACAAAGGCGCGGTCGTTGCATCATACCTTGTTTGGGAAGGAATCGGCAGAGCGATGATTGAAGGGCTTAGGACTGATAGTTTGTATATTGGAAGTTCTGGCATTCGCGTTTCGCAACTGCTCAGCATTTTCATGATTGTTGGCGGACTTGTGTGGATTGGCTTTATTATATATAAGGATATAAAGCAGAAAAAACAAAATGGAGGAGATAATGAAACAAGACAAAGAAAAAAGCAGACAGGAAAATGAGTATCTTATTTCCATCATAACAAAAAAATATGAGGACGAACTCGCCGAAAAAGACAAGGAGATAACAAGACTTCGTGTCGAGGTTGAAGCGCTTCGTAGCGGTCAAAAACACCTTGCCTCAAAAAAAGCGAGCATATCCAATGCCCTTGTCGCTGCTGTTGACAAGGCAAAAGAAATTGAAAATAGCTCAAAAAAAGTTTATGAGCTAAAAATCAATCAACTTTCAGCCCTTCAAGCACGCTGGGAAAAACTTCTCGAGGAAATGCTCCAAAAATATCCAAACCTTGTTGAAACCGAAAACGTTTCGCATATGGTTCAAAAATTCAAAGACTCAATGCTCGAAGTGATGTCGGAAGACTTTGATATTCCAAAAACATCAAAAGAAGTAACGAGCGGCGATCAAATCCGTTCACTCCTCAGCCGTGTTAATAAAAAAGAAAAGAAAGAAGTCGTGAAAATCGCAAGAAAAAAACAATCTCCAAAGCCAGTTGAAAAAAACACTCGTCCAGAAGGCATGGACAAACCAACGCTTATCAAACCAATTGTGAATATGAGCATGGATAAAGATGAGGGCTATGAAACCCTTGCTGACAAATTTCTCAGTGTTGACGAAGAAGAGGAAAGTGTTGGGCTTAACAAAGCGGTTTGCTCAAAAGTCGCAAAAGATGACCCTTATGCCTATCCAGAAGTCAATGAAAGCGGATTTGACCTTGAAGAAGCGGTTAATCCAAAAGATGATTTGGAAGAAATTATGAAATCCTTTGATTTCTATGAAAATTAAAACACTGTTCTTTTTTGGAGCCAAAAAAGAACCCAAAAAAAGCCCCGGCGTCCTTGACGAAGTTGGGCGAGGGGTCAACTCGGACTGCGTATAAAAAGAGTTTTGCTCAAATTAATCCAATTGATTAATCGTGGTGCTCGTTTTAACGAGCACCACTCATTGGGAGCAAAACTTTTTCTTTTTATTCTTGTCCTCGTGGGAGCATAAACACAAAATAGTGTCAAGTGTAAAATGAATTTGAAAACGCTTGTTTCAAACAGGCGAGGGTCAAAAACATTCTTGAAAGTGCTTAATTTGGTGTAGGCTTGGAAAAATTTTTGAAAAAATAAAAAATTTTTGGTCTTGATTTTTGGGTGGAAATGGCTGTTTTTTAGGTGTTTTTGGGCAGTTTTAGGAAACACCGGGTGTCGTGTCGAATATGTTTTAAAAAAACTTTAAAAAAAATGTAAAAAAAAATAAAAAATTTTGAAAAAGTTGTTGACAAGCACTTTTTAATGTAGTATTCTAACCTAGCATTCGCAAATGAATGCAAAAAGTTCTTTGGAAACTGAATAGAAACAAAAAGATAGAAAAGGTAAATTGTGCATTGAAACAATTGGTAAGCAAATATGCAAATCAATTCGTTTCATAACCAAAAGTCAACGAACAAACAGTTATGAGCGAAAAATCAAATCTAATGAAGATAATAACTATGAAAATAGTTCTTATACCAAAAACGTTAGAGTTTGATCCTGGCTCAGGACGAACGCTGGCGGCGTGCTTAAAACATGCAAGTCGAACGGAGTTGATTTCCTTCGGGAGATCAACTTAGTGGCGGACGGGTGAGTAACACGTGAGTAACCTGCCTACTACAGGGGAATAACACTTAGAAATAGGTGCTAATACCGCATGAGACCACAACCCGGCATCGGGAAGGGGTGAAAGGAGTAATCCGGTAGTAGAGGGGCTTGCGTCTCATTAGCTAGTTGGTGAGGGTAACGGCCCACCAAGGCGACGATGAGTAGCCGATCTGAGAGGATGACCGGCCACACTGGAACTGAGATACGGTCCAGACTCCTACGGGAGGCAGCAGTTAGGAATATTGGGCAATGGAGGAAACTCTGACCCAGCAACGCCGCGTGAAGGATGAAGGTTTTCGGATTGTAAACTTCTGATCTGTGGGAAAAAACAAATGATGGTACCACAGGAGAAAGCTCCGGCAAACTACGTGCCAGCAGCCGCGGTAATACGTAGGGAGCAAGCGTTGTCCGGAATGACTGGGCGTAAAGGGAGCGTAGGTGGCCTTTTAAGTGAAATGTGAAAGCCCGGGGCTCAACTCCGGAATGTCATTTCATACTGGAAGGCTGGAGTGCAGGAGAGGTAAGCGGAATTCCTAGTGTAGCGGTAAAATGCGTAGATATTAGGAAGAACACCAGAGGCGAAGGCGGCTTGCTGGACTGTAACTGACACTGAGGCTCGAAAGCGTGGGGAGCAAACAGGATTAGATACCCTGGTAGTCCACGCCCTAAACGATGGATACTAAACGTGGGAGGTATCGACTCCTTCCGTGTTGAAGCTAACGCATTAAGTATCCCGCCTGGGGAGTACGGCCGCAAGGTTGAAACTCAAAGGAATTGACGGGGACCCGCACAAGCAGCGGAGCATGTTGTTTAATTCGACGCAACGCGAAAAACCTTACCAAGGATTGACATCGTATGCATAGCTTGGAAACAAGTGAAAAAATAGCAATATTTCATACA
>ULWL01007065.1_pt1 | contig 22549 bp, 18 predicted proteins | sample 1960171 | NCBI WGS metagenome assembly ULWL01 (sample SAMEA4835807, study PRJEB28245) | human gut metagenome | biome: gut microbiome; material: fecal sample | place: Denmark | collected 2008 | reverse complement strand
TGTGATGAAATAGTTGCCGTAAAATGTTGTTCCACGATTTGCATTGTTATTTGCGGTCGAATTTGTAGCATTGTTTGTAGTGTTTCTAGTTGCGCGGTTATTTCTTCGATAGGTGTCCACGTTCTTGGTGATGAGTGGGCGAGTGTTGTTATCTCGAACGGTTGGTCCGATTTCGAGTACATTTGTTCGCGCGTTGTATTTTGCGGTCACAGTGCTGTCACAAGCGGGGCATTCAAACTCATTGATAAAAAAGTCGCTAGCATTGCCCGCGATAGAGTTTCGCACACTTGTTTCCAAATTCATAAGGTTTTTGTCTAACGAATTTATATTGGCGTTAGAGTTTGCACAACCCGCGGTCAAAACGCCCAATAGTGCCGTCATTGTAAATATTTTCAAATTTTTGTTCATAAATCCTCCAAATGATTTCTTGATTATTTTGTGACGAAAACAAAAAATTATTTATGTTTGAAAAATAAATTTATGGCAAACATTTCGGTATGGAACAAGAAAAGATTAAGAGAAATGAGAACTATAACGCCTATGTAGAGTCCAAGACACCAAAAACAAAGATGTTTGGCTCGCTAATGCGTGCCTACTTAACTGGCGGACTTATATGCGTATTCGGTCAAGGAGTGTACGACCTATACGCATACATTTGGCCCAACCTTAGTACGACACAATTGTCTAGTTATATGCTAATAACTATCATCTTTTTGGCGTCATTATTTACGGCAATAGGTTTTTACGACAAGATTGGTGCGTTTGGTGGCGCAGGGTCGATTATTCCTATTACGGGCTTTTCAAACAGTATTACCAGTGCGGCGCTCGAATTTAAGCACGAAGGCATTGTGTTTGGCATTTGCGTAAAGATGTTTACGATAGCAGGACCAGTAATCGTACTTGGCGTGGCGGGCAGTGTCGTGGCGGGGTTGTTTGCCTTAATTATATAGGAGAGAGATATGAAAAAGAATGTAAATGTTGACCAAGAGCAAAAGCAGACTATAATCTTTAAAAATCCGCCTAAAATTATTGGCAATTATGCGCTAGTAGGACGAGCCGAGGGTAATGGCGCATTTGGACCATATTTCCAGCAAGTTGAGCAAAACGACACCTTTGGACAGAATACTTACGAGAAGAGCGAACGCACCTTGCTAGAAAAGACTATTTTCGGCGCAATAAAATCTGCTGACCTTATGCCGTCGCAGATTGATGTGTTACTATCTGGCGACCTATTGAATCAAATTATCAGTTCGAGTTTTGCAGCGCGAAAATTCGGCACGACCTTTATTGGACTATATGGAGCGTGCTCCACAATGGCAGAGAGTATTGCATTAGGCAGTTGTTTGCTTGACGCGGGGTATTTCAAAAACATTTGTTGTGCTACGGCGAGTCACTTTTCCAGCGCGGAAAGACAATATCGCTACCCGCTAGAACTGGGAAATCAACGTCCACCATATTCGCAATGGACAGTCACGGGCTCGGGCGGGTTTGTCTTATCCACGGAAGGTAATGGACCACGCGTGACGGCGGTTACATTTGGTAAGGTAGTGGATTTCGGCGTTAAAGACGTGAATAATATGGGTGCAGCAATGGCACCGGCAGCAATGAGCACAATAGTTGCGCACCTAAAAGGCAGTAAGACCAAAGTGGAAGATTACGACCTAATAATAACGGGCGACCTTGGTAGGCTGGGGAGCGAAATACTGCTCGACCTATTGGAAAAACACGATATATTCCTAGACAAGAGGTATATGGACTGTGGTTGCGCAATGTATTGCAAAAAGCACAAAGTTTTTATGGGCGGAAGCGGAGCAGGTTGTAGCGCGTCAGTGCTCAATTCCTATGTAATGCAGAAAATTAAGGAAGGCGTTTATAAAAAGGTCTTGTTTGTGGCAACGGGAGCATTGCTTAGTACAACATCAAGTCAGCAAGGTGATTCTATTCCGTGCATAGCGCACGCAGTTGTGATTGAGGGGTAAAATATGCAAATTATGGATTATGTCTGGTCGTTTTTGATAGGCGGTTTTATATGTATGCTGGGGCAAATCTTGGTAGTACGCACCAAAATAACCACATCGCGCATACTTGTGCTCTATTTAATGATTGGCATCTTGCTGGAAATCATTGGAGTATATCAGCCATTTAGAGATTTCGCCAAGGCGGGAGCAACAGTGCCTATCATTGGATTTGGTAGCACACTGGCCAAAGGCGCGATGACGGCGGTGAGAGAAATCGGCGTAATGGGTGCACTTTCTGGTGGACTGGAAGCCACGGCTGGCGGTATAACAGCCGCGATAGTGTTCGCATTTGTGTTCGCACTCATATTTCATAGCCGAACCAAAAAAATATAATGTTTAGCATTTCTAACACATATATTATTATGTGAAAGTACGCAATCGTAAGTATATTAAGCCAATAATTATATTTGCGTTGGTGATAGTTGCTATCACCATTTTTTGCGTTAAAGTGGTGAATCCTATCATACTTATGTATGTTGACGGACAAGTCACGTCAATCAGTGCAAAGGCGATAAACAGTGCAATCAGCGAAGTAATTAATTACAATAGTTATGATGAATTTATCAAAATCAGCCGAAACGAGCAAGGCGAGATAGTCTTGATTGAAGCCAACTCAATGGAAATCAACAAACTAGCGAAAAAACTCATTACAGCCACACAAAATAGGCTAGAACTTATCAGTTCTCAAGGCTTGCGCGTGCCATTGGGCACTTTTACGGGAATACCTTTGTTTATTGGGCGCGGACCTTATGTAAGGCTTAATATGGCGCCTATTGGCACTATCACATCGTCCTTTGAGTCCAAGTTCGACACAATGGGCATAAACACCACTAGACACAGAATCTATATTGATGTTAATATATCTTTAAACGTGGCGATGCCTGTCAAGACCAAGGTGTACAAGTCCACGCACCAAGTGTTGTTTTGCGAAAACGTAATCGTTGGCAAAGTGCCGAATACCTATTTAAACTCAAATAAACTTGAACAAATGCTAAATCTTGTGCCATAAACTTGATAATTGCAGATAATAATGCTATAATGCCATGTATGGAATATTTTGATTGTAGTGCAACGACAAAACCTAGTGAAGAAACAATGCAAATTGTCAATCACTATGCAGCGGACTTTTACAATCCGTCCGCATTGTATTTGCCGGCTAATAAAATAAAAGAAGATATTGACAATGCAAGACAAATGCTTGCACGTTATTTTAACGCGCCAAATGGCTCAAAATTTTTGTTTACTCCGTCCGCAACTATTTCTAACTCAATGGTTTTAAGGACGCAAATTACACGCAAAGATAGGAAATATTTGATATCCGCGGGGGAGCACTCGTCTGTATATAACACTGCCAAGGCGTTGCAAGCGGAAGGTTACAATATTGTGTTCATTCCTTTGCTTAAAACGGGGCATATAGACACCGAAGCATTGTATAATGCGGTCGATGACAATGTAGCATTCGTGTCAATCATACACACGAGCAACGAAACGGGTGCTATCAACGATATATCTGCCATATCACACGAGTTGCACAGACGCAATCCGCGCATTGTAGTGCACAGCGACGGCGTGCAAAGTGCCAACAAAATAAGCATAGATTTACAAGATTTGGACGTGGATTATTACACAATCAGCGGGCATAAAATTAATTGTATGCGTGGCATATCTGCACTATATGTAAGGTATTTTAACAAGCAACGACCATATATAGTGGGCGGTGGACAAGAATTCAATCTCATTGCTGGCACAGAAAACGTGGCGGGAATGGTAAGCCTTGCACACGCATTGAAGACGCCACAGAAAGACAAGAGTTTGGAATTGCGCAAGGTGATTTTGAATGAGTTGAAACAACTGTCAGACAAGATTATTTTTGACGGAGAAAACTATTGTCCTAATATTATTATGGTATGTTTTGCCAATGTCCGTGGCGAAACAATCGTGCATATGATGTGCGACAGGGGTTATCTTGTGGGTACGGGTTCGGCTTGCAATTCAAAAGACAAAACTAATCGCGTTTTAGGTGAAATTGGTGTCAATCAAAAATATGCACTTGGCGCGGTGAGAATAAGTTTTGACGCAGAAACCAGCGAAGAAAGTGCGCGCAATATGGCAAAGGCTTTGGTTGAGTGCGTGAATGAATACAGAGGTAAAGTATAATGCAAAAGGTTATTATCGTAAGATTTGCAGAAGTCCATTTGAAAGGTAAAAATAGGGGACTTTTTATCAAATGCCTATTCGAGAACATCAAGGATAATTTAAGTCCTTTTTCCGCTCGCGTTGATATGATTTTCAACAGATTCGTAGTGTCAGGCTTCAACAGTAATGATGACGCGGAAATTGTGCGCGTATTGAAATATACGCCGGGTGTTTCGAGCCTTAGCCACGCCACAATGATTGATACTAGTGCGGTGGGCATAACCAATTTTGTGGCAGAAATGAAGATCGAAGGCAGTTTCAAGGTGGAAGTAAACCGTGCAGACAAGAGTTTTCCTATTCATTCCAATGATTTTTGCGTAGATTTGGGCGAAATAATCTTGAAACACAACCCAAACGCAACCGTCAAAATGAAAGGCGCAGACACTATCGTCAAAATTGATATTCGTGAGGACGGCGTGACATTCATCTACACCGAAGACATCGAAGCAGTGGGCGGTTTGCCTTTGGAAAAGAAGACTAACGGACTTTTGCTTTTGTCGGGCGGTATAGACAGCCCAGTCGCTGGTTTTTGTATGGGAAAACGCGGTTTAAGACAGGATATTTTGCATTTTAATAGTTATCCTTACACTTCACCGCTTGCCAAAGATAAGGTCATAAAATTGGCTAAAATTATTCAACCATACATAGGCGCACATCGTATGTACATCGTAAGTATGACCAAAATGCAAGAAGCATTCAGGAAATATTGCCAAGACGAGTACGCTGTTACTTTGCTACGTAAAAATATGTATCGCGTTGCGGAGAGAATCTGTTTGCAATACGACTACAAGGCGATTGTAACGGGTGAGAACTTGGGACAAGTGGCGTCGCAAACAATCGAAGGTTTGACTGTGTCAAATTCGGCATTGGAGCACGTTATCGCTTTGCAACCACTCATTGCATACAACAAAATCGATACAATAAAGATTGCTGAACAAATTGGCAGTTATGAAACATCTATATTGCCTTACGAAGATTGTTGCACTGTTTTCTTGCCTAAAAAGCCTGCAATCAAGCCAAGAGTAGATTTAATCGACAAGGAAGAGCAAAAAATAGATTTGCAAAATCTGCTTGACGAAGTAATGCAGAACATTGAAATCATTGAATTATAACGAAAATACGCCAATAAAGGCGTATTTTTTGTCGAATATTTGCTCTCTTGAATTAGGAATAATTATTTGACTTATTTGTTAAATTTTGGTAATATTAGTTGTGCATTTAAATATGCGCAAATAAAGTGAGGGAAAAATGAACATAAGCAATTTAAGTTTGCTTGGTGCAGTCCCCGGTTATGTTGTAGTAATAATTAGCGTAGTTGTGTTAGCGGTAGGTGGCGGAGCAGGGCTCTTCTTGTCACAAATTCTACTCAAAAAGAAAGTCAACAAGGCAAATAATGACGCTGCAAAAATAATAGAGGATGCGTACGCGCAAGCAAAAAATATAAAGCGCGAGTCATCTTTGGAAGCAAAACAAGAGTTCGCAGAACTCAAATCTTCTTACGAAAGCGAGGTTAAAGCCCGCAGACAAGAGATTCAGGCTTCACAAGATAGATTGCTCGAAAAAGAGCGTGTGATTGAAAAACGTGAACAGTTGTTGGACGAAAAAATCATTTCGCTAGACAATCAAAAGTCTAAATTGGCTGAGAAAGACGCCATTTTGGACGAGAAAATTAAACTAAATGAACAAAAAAATCTTGAAATTATGGCAAAACTTGAAGAAGTGTCAGGTATGACAAAAGAGAGTGCTAAACAAATAATTATTCAAGAAGTTACTGACGAGGCGAAAGTCGATGCTGCCAAGATTGCTAAGCAAATCGAAGACAGTGCGAAAGACGAAGCCGAGAAAAAAGCAAAGAACATTATCACTCTTGCTATTCAAAAATGTGCTGCCGACCACAGCAGTGAAACAACAGTTTCTGTTGTGCCACTTGCCAACGAAGAGATGAAAGGTCGTCTTATCGGTCGTGAAGGTCGCAATATCAAAGCACTTGAAAACGCTACTGGCATTGATTTAATCATCGATGACACACCAGAAGCCATTACATTATCGGGCTTCGACCCAATTAGGAGAGAAATTGCCCGCATTTCCATCGAGAAACTTATGATGGACGGACGTATTCACCCAGGCAGAATTGAAGAAATCGTTGCCAAGGTTAAGCGTGATGTGGAACAGACTATTAAAGAAGCGGGCGAAAACGCTTGCTTTGAAGCAGATATTTACAATCTCCACCCAGAACTCGTTAAGATTTTGGGCAGACTGAAATATCGTACAAGTTACGGTCAAAACGTATTGAAACACTGCTTGGAAGTTAGTTTCCTTGCTGGTATGATGGCTGCCGAAATTGGTGCAAACGAAAAGGTCGCTCGTCGTGGCGGATTGTTGCACGATATCGGCAAGGCTGTTGATCACGAAGTGGAAGGTTCGCACGTCTCAATCGGCGTAGAACTTGCCACCAAATACAAGGAAAGTGAAGCAGTTATCCATTGCATTGCTGCTCACCACAACGACATTGAGCCAAAGACTATTGAAGCATTGCTTGTCCAAGCAGCAGACGCTATCAGCAGTGCAAGACCTGGCGCGCGTCGTGAATCACTCGAAAACTACATCAAACGTCTTGAAAATTTGGAATCAATCGCCAACTCATTCGACGGTGTTGACACCACTTATGCGGTGCAAGCGGGTAGAGAAGTGCGCGTGATTGTTAAACCTGAAAAGATTAACGATGACCAAGCGTTAGTCTTGGCACAAGACATTGCCAAAAAGATTGAAGCCGAAATGGAATATCCGGGCGTCATCAAAGTAAATGTAATTCGTGAAGTACGTAAAACTGAAACAGCAAAATAGGGCATTTGCCCTTTTTTGTTGGCAAAAAAAATAGACGTCAAAACGCCTACTTTTTAAAACTTAATTTACATATATGGCACAGGAGACAGGACTCGAACCTGCAACCAACGGTTTTGGAGACCGCTACTCTACCAATTGAGCTACACCTGTAAGTTAAGTTACTCTGTTATTATAAGTAAAAATAACAGATAAGTCAATAATTTGATTGCGTTTTTTGGAGATTTATTATAAAATTGTTGTATGAAAAAAGTGACTATTTACACAGACGGCGCGTGCAGTGGCAATCCTGGTGCAGGTGGTTGGGGCGCTATACTTATGTATGGCAACACCAAGAAAGAAATTAGTGGTTATAACGAAAACACCACAAATAATGTAATGGAACTTACCGCTTGCGTGCAAGCATTGTCAATGCTGAAAGAGAGTTGTGAGGTCGATTTATATTCGGACTCGGCTTATGTTATCAACGCATTCAACGAAGGCTGGCTGACAAACTGGAAAATAAATGGTTTCCGCAATGCAAAGAAAAAGCCTGTTGCCAACGCAGAACTATGGCAAGCATTGGACGATATGTGCGCCAAACACATAATTAACTGGCACAAGGTTAAGGGGCACGCGGACAACGAATTTAACAATCGTTGTGACGCTCTTGCCACGGGCGAGATTGCCAAACACAAACAAGACAATTAAAAAAAACTCCAAAATGGAGTTTTTTTATGCCAAGTCCTTACGTTTGAAGATGAGTTTACCAAGAGTGTTTGAGATTAAAATTAAACAGATTATTGTGCTAATTGTAACCCAAATAATTGCTGGCATTGGAGTAGTTGTGGCGAATAGTTTGGCGAGCAGATTGGATTGATTACCCAAGGTCATATTGCCGAAGAATGGTATCAAATCTAGGTTAGACAGTGGCATAAATCTCAAAATGTTCGCGCTTTGAATGAGCATGCCAGCAACTAGGTCAACGAAGTAGAGTAGAAGTCCAATCATTGAAGCAACTGTGCCGTTGTTGATGAGTGAACTGATAAGCATTCCTAGGTTAATAAACACAAATAGTTTGATAAACAATGAAATCAAATAAAACAACATATACAGCACTGGGTGAATGGTAAATGCGCCCATAGCGTTGAACACAACTAAAATGCTAGCACTTGTTGTGCCATACATAAATAAACCAACGATGAAAGCAACTACTGAACTGAATGCCAAAAGTATCAAGGAAATGTAGGTGCAGAACAGAAGTTTGCCACGATAGATTTTGTTACGACTGATAGGCTTGATTGCAATAAGTTTGAGTGTGCCGTCACTTCGCTCACCGGCAATAGAGTTGCACGCGAGATAGATGACGTAAATCAAAATGATAAATGAGAATATTTCGAGTGCATAGAACATAAAGTCATATGCGTTCGCGCCATTCAAATTTGATGCAGAGTTGAATGCAATAGGTAAAGCATATGTTGTGTCGAAAGTTTTTGACTGCCACAAATAGTTGTTGCGTGTGAAACTTTCTTGTGCCACATATTTGTCGTAATCTTCAAAGAATTTGAATTTATTAATTTCATTATTTGAATAACTGCCGAGAGTATCCTCTTTCACCGTATCAGTGATAAGGTTGGAGTAGAGCATACTGGTTTTGTAATAACCTTCGATATATGAATTCATTTTTTTGCGGTTGGCGATAGATTTTTGGCTATCTTCACTATTCAAACTATCAATTAAAGTGCGCATATCTGTGGTGTAGTTGGTGAGTCTGGCTTCGCACTCTGTTCTAATTTCTGCAATCTTATCCAAGTTTTTGTTAGAGATTGTAGGATAGATAAAGTTATTGAGTTTGGTGCTAATGAATGATTTGAACTCTTCCGCTTTTTTTAGGTTGGCGGTGTGCTGGTTGGAAATGCTGGCTTGCTGGGTGAGATACAAATTCAATTCGCTAAACTTTTGCTTAACTGAATTGTAGTCGTCAATGTCCATCAAGAGTCTATATTCGCCAGAACTGGTCAAATCTGCACCTTGGTCAAATATTTGTGTTTGGAATAGTTTTAATTTATCGTGCAATAGACTGCGATAAATATTTTTGATGTAAATATTTTCGGTGTCGGTGCTATTGTTGACACGCACCCTATAATTATTTAATGCTTCAACATAATTGTTGTAGGCACTATCGATACTAGTTTTGATTGAATTACCCGAACTGGTGGTGTCAATATAGTCGTTGGTACTGGACACAAGGCTGTCGCAGTATGGCTTGTACAGGTCATCATTGGTGAACATATTGTAAATTTCGCTGACAGTGTCTTTTTGAATGTCGGAGTAGGACACCGAGCGAACGCTTGGGTTAAAAGTGAACGCGCAAAAAACCATTACTGCTGCGAGCAGTATGCTGACGATATATATCCCCGGACGAGATAAAATCTTTCTAAATTCAGCTGAAATAATTTTATTTGTTTTCAAAGTTTACCCCTAAAATATACTTGTTGAATTATTATCCTTTTTCATTATTTCCAAGAACAATTCTTCAAGTGATTTTTGAACTTTTTCTACGCCAAAAATTGTTAAACCGTTTTGCACTAGGAAGGATATTGTGTCTGCGATTTTGCTCTCTGCCAAGTGAAGTGCGACACAACTGCCAACAACTTCAACATTGATGAGCAAATGCTTTTCGAGTAGGGAGCCAGCATAGTGTGGATAGTCCACCTTAAATACGACTTTTTGACCTTTTTGAACATCAGTGGTGATTTCTTCCATAGACTTGTAGTCAATAATGCGCCCGCGATTGATGAACGCGACGGTGTCGCAAATTTGTTGCAATTCAGCCAAATTGTGACTAGAAATAATAATAGAAATGCCGTAATTTTTGGCAAGGTTTTTGAAGATGTTTCGTATTTCGATAATGCCGTTAGGGTCAAGACCATTGGTTGGTTCGTCGAAGATTAGTAGGCTAGGTTTGTTCAATAGCGCTTGGGCAATGCCAAGACGTTGTTTCATGCCAAGAGAGTAGGTGCCGAACTTGTCTTTGATGCGGTTTTCAAGGCCGACAAGACGCACCGCTTGATTGATACGTTTCACGGCGTCATCGCCATAGAGACCAGCCAAAATACGCAGGTTATCATAGCCTGATAAATAGTCATACATTTGTGGCGTTTCAATAAAAGCACCAACCTTGCTCATTGCTTTTTCAAAGTTGGCTTCTACTGAATTACCATTTATATAAATCTTGCCCGAATCCGTCTTGGCAAGACCGCAAATCATTTTAAGAGTAGTGGATTTGCCCGCACCATTAGGTCCAACAAATCCTAAAATTTCACCGCGCACAACGTTAAAAGAAACGCGGTTTACCACTGCGCGATTACCATAAATTTTAGTTACATTTTTTAATTCAAGAACAGGTACCAAAATTTACTCCTCATTTAATTTTAACACAAATATATCGCTTTGTAAACACTTTTTTAGCCTATTATATATATAATTGCTAGTTCTAGCATATAAATAACGTAAATGAAAAAGGTTGCAAATCCATTCTTGGCAATATTTCTAACTATATGTCTGGCGTGCTTGGTCGTAGTGACGTGTTGTTTTGGTGTGATTGAAAACAAAATATATTTTGCGCTTATTATGGTATTTTTGTGCGTAATGCCAGCACTTTTATTCTTCTCATTTGTTAAGAAAATGGAATCTTTTTTCCGCATTTGTTGCATAATTTCGGGCTATTTTATAGTGTTTTTTGCCATTTTTACCACGCTAAAACTTACTGGCGTAATTGACAATTTTAGTGATATTACTGCACTGCAAGAGTTCGTCGCAAATACGGGTAATGCTGGAGTATTCGTGTTCTTCGGCATAATGCTTTTGCAAGTATTAATCATACCAATTCCGGCAGTCATCACAATTATGGCTGGAAGCCTACTTTTTGGGCCAACGACCGCGTTTTTGATTTGCACGACGGGTATTCTGCTAGGTTCGATTACGGCGTTCATTTTGGGGCGAACTCTTGGCAAGAAAATTTTGCGCTGGATTGACAGGGAGGGGGTGGCAAATAAATATCTCGCCATACTCGAAAAATGTGGCGGAATAGTCCTGTTTTTGATGTTTTTACTGCCACTTTTTCCAGATGACTTGTTGTGCGTTATTGCTGGGCTTAGCAACATCAAACCGAAAGATTTTATTCTAGTTTCATTAGTCGCGCGCACAATCGGAATAGCGTTCATCACATATTTTGGTTCGGGGTCAATTTTCTCATCGATGTGGGCAAAAGTGCTGTGTTATACATTGGTGACAATATTGGGCTTGGTGCTCGTGATTTGTGTAAATAAGGTCAAAAAAAGAATAGAAGATTAATTCATTCTATTCTTTAAAAATGCGAGATTGAGTAGGGCATTGAATGTAGGCAATAGGCAAATCAGCGCCATAGGTACAAGTTGCAAGTAATCTATCACATAAACCTTGGTCACGTTCAAGATTAACACTGCGAACAATAGAATGGCAAAAGATATGCCCGTGATAAGCAAGTTTATAACAACATTTTTCTTAAAATTGAAAGAAAATTTGCCTTCAAACAACTTGTATCGAATAAGTCTAAACTGCGAAATATAAGTGAAAATGTATGCAAAAGCATATACTACGCCACACACAAAAGTTGTATTCAATACGGCTTTGTGTGACATATTTTTGGTGAGCAATAGGGAAGTGAAGATTATCAACATTTGCAACGCGAATGCAAGGAAGGTCTTTGTGGTGATGTTGTCATACAATTTTTTGCATTTGATAACGTTGGCGTCAGTAGAGTAGTCCTTGTAGTCTTTTCTGACCACATCTTTGACGCTCTTGTTGATGTATTCGATGTCTTCAATAGTGTCATTTGTATTGGCGTTATCGAATATAGATTTGTTGAGCAAAATGTTAATTTTGTTTTCTTTGCCTTCGTTTATGAAAGTCTGTTCAGTAGCAGATGTTGTGTAGGTTTCGTTAGAAAGGCGGACATTTTGTAGGTTGACGTCGTATGCGGTTTTCTCTTCAATAGCGTCAGTGTCGAAGTCAACTTTCTGCAAATTGGAATATTTATCTACAAAAAGTTCCTTCAAAATCTCTTCTTCCTTAGGATAGTTGGCAAGCGATTTTTTGCCAATTTCAGTGATTTTGTAATAGTGACGTTTGCCACCTATGTCGCTGTCCTGCCAATAAGAATGGACCTTACCCGCACTGGATAGGGTTTTCATCATAGAGTAGAGTTGGGCAGGCTTGAAATCTAGACTGTTCTCAGTCAATTTGTTGATATTATCAATCAACTCAACGCCATATTTGTCTGACTCATTTAATTGTTGCAAAACAAGCGCAACTCGAATTTCATTCTTATCCATAATTGATTATATTATATTTTATTTATTTACAGATGTCAAACGCAAATGGCCATTTAATTAACAGCAATTTATTTGTGTAGCAAAATTTTGTCTTGCATTTTTCAAAATTGTTGAGTAGGGTGTAAAATATAAATATTTATATCTATTCGCAAAACACAACTTTTGCGAATAGATGACCGAAATACGACAATTTTACATAAAAATACCATTTCATATCAATTAAAATTCTTTTCGCTACAAAACTGACAATTGATTTAATACAATCAATCGTTAGTGTGATTTTTACCACGGCTGTTTGCTCAACAATAATTTTGAAATAAATTTTGATGAACGTTTCGACGTCTCTACGCTCGGTACAAAAATTATCAAATTTGTGTGTCGTCCTAGAATGCGCTGAGAGCGATTATTTTATTTTTAGATGAGCAATTACTCATCTTGCATTTTATCATTTTACCTAGCCTATTGCAAAAATTTGCCATAAACACTTTATTCGCCCAAATAAATCAATTATCAGTCATCATTATCAATGTAAATATATATTAAGTTGACGCATAAGTCATATAAGTGAACAGCAATGTGTTCATTTGTATATATTTTGTATTCAAAAGTGTGTTAGTATTAAATCAATACATCTATTCGTAAAATCCTACATAAAAATAACAAAAAGATGCTATAAAGCACCCTTTTATTTTTTGCAGATAACCTTTTGTCCGCCCATATATTTTTGTAGGCATTCTGGAATGTTGACACTACCATCTGCGTTTTGATTGTTTTCAATGACAGCAAGCATAGCACGTTCAGTGATTGCTGTGGCTGAAATGGTGTGAACGAACTCATTCTTACCACCCTTTTCGTTCAAATATTTGATATTCAAACGACGTGCTTGATATTCCCAAAGGTTCGAGTTGCTTGTAAGTTCGCGATAGTCGCCGTATGCTGGGAACCAGCCTTCGATATCATATTTGATAGCCGCAGGAGCACCAAGGTCGCCCGTGCAAACATTCACTACGCGATAAGGAATGCCTAGTTGTTGCAACAAATATTCTTCGTTCTCCAAGCAGAATTGGTGATACTTTTCACTATCTTCTGGTTTACAGATGACGATTTGTTCCACTTTATTGAATTGGTGAACGCGGAATACTCCCCTAGTTTCTTTGCCATAAGCACCGGCTTCGGTTCTAAAACAAGGTGTCCAAGCAGTGTAAAGGATTGGACCTTTTGACAAATCTACGACATTATTTTGTTCGTATGAAAGCAATGTTTGTTCGCTAGTGCCAATCAAACTCTTTTTCTCGGCAGTTACAGTGTACAACTGGTCTTGTGCGAAAGGTAAATAACCCGTGCCAAAGAAAGTGTCTTCTTTCGCCAAAATAGGTGTAAACATTTGGCAGAAGCCACGACTGATGAGTGTGTCGAGCGCGAAATTCATAATTGCGGTGAGCAATCTTGCTCCGTCACCACGCCAGTAAACGAAACCAGCACCAGCAACCTTTGCGCCTGCTTCGGTGTTCAAAATGCCGAGAGCTCGACCAAGGTCATCGTGCCATTTAGGTTCGAAATCAAATTTACGCTTTTCACCAACGAATTTGATAGCCAAATTGTCATGGTCGTCTGCGCCAACCGGTACGCGTTCGTCGAGCATATTTGGCATACGATAGAGCAAATAGTCTCTGTCTTCTTTAATATTTTGTACAGATTCTTGCAAATTGGCAATCTCTTGCTTAACCATCTTCATACGAGCGATTTCTTCTGGCGTAGGCTTCTTGCTAATTGCGTTCTTGGAAGCCAAAAGCGCCTCTAATTTTGAAAGTTCTGTACGATATTTGCTATCCAAGTCCAAAAGGCGTTCAAGGTCGATATCATCGTTACGATTGTGTAGCATTTCTTGGACTTTGGCTTTGTTATTTCTAATATAATCTAGGCTTAACATTATATTTCTCCTTATAGTCAATATACTATCACTCTTTGTGCTAAAAATCAAATAAAAACATACCAAACATTTGATTTTTTGCATATTTTTTTGTACAATATTGACGTGGCAATAAATTATTATTTAGAGCGAAACAAACGCAATTTGCGCAGTTTAAATGAAAGATTGAACGAACTGCCAAGTTTTTGTTCGCTGTTTTTTATAGGCATCGAAAACCAAACCACACCGCTGACTAGACTCAATTATGCTACCGATTTAAAAGTATTTTTCAACTATCTATTGTTGGAAGAGAAAAAAAGACTTGGCATATATTGTGATAATATTACACAAATTACACTAGATAACCTAAAAAGAGTAGATAGTATGACTATCGAGAGATTTTTGTCCTATGTCAGTGTGTATGATAATAATGACAAAAATATTAGCCGTGTCAATACAGAGAACGGTAAATCAAGGAAACTTTCCACCTTGCGCTCATTCTTCGGCTATTATTTCAAGAAGAATTTGCTAGACAGCAATGTAGCGTCAAAAGTAGATATTCCAAAACTACACTCGAAGCCTATTATTCGCTTGGAAACCGATGAAGTAAGCAAAATACTAGATATTTCAAACAAACCAGAGCAGTTTTCCGCGCATCAAAATAAATATCTCGCCCATTGCTCCACTCGCGACAATGCTATGCTCACCTTGATGTTGGGAACGGGCATTCGTGTGAGCGAATGCGTTGGCTTGAATGTGGAAGATTTTGATTTTTCGACCAATAGTTTCAAGGTCATTCGTAAGGGCGGAAATCAAACAATTTTATACTTTTCGGACGAAGTCGCCGACGTATTAAAGAATTATCTCGCCTACCGCGCTACATTAAAACTCGACGAAAACGAAAAAGCAATGTTTTTGAGCCTGCAAAACAAGCGCTTAGGTGTGAGAAGCGTGGAAAATATGGTTAAAAAATATGCCTTCGTTACTACCCCACTCAAAAGTATCACTCCGCACAAACTCCGCTCGACTTATGGCACGGCGCTGTATCGAGAAACCGGGAATATTTACATTGTGGCTGACGTGCTTGGACACAAAGATATAAACACTACCAAAAAGCACTACGCGGCAATCAGCGAAGATATGCGTAAAAGCGTTGCAAACAAAGTGAAGTTGAAATAACTTCACTTTTTGTTTGAGACACAAAGCGAAAATTGTATGTATTAGGTAGTCGTTATACCCGACTGCGTGCAAGTTTTAGAGGCAAAATGTTAAATAAAACATAAAATCTATCGAACAAATGTTTGAAAAATGTTTGACAATGTTCTATAACTATGCTAAATTTATGGTATGAATAATTACGAAAAGACCTATGAGTTTATCAAACAATACATCTCTAACAACGGCTTTCCCCCATCGGTAAGAGAGATTTGCAACGCACTCGGCTTTGCTTCCACTTCTAGCACGGCTTATTATTTGCAACAACTCGAAAAAGACGGCAAAATTGTGCGCAACAAGAGCAAAAATCGCTCTATCGAACTCCCTGAATTGAAGACCAAAGATAACGTTCGCACTATGCCAATTTTAGGCGAAATCGCTGCCGGCACACCTATTCTCGCAGAAGAGAATTTGAGCGGAGAAATCAGTTTTAGCGACTATTTTTTCAAGGGTAATGAACTATTTGTGTTGAGAGTCAAGGGCGACAGTATGGTCAACGTCGGCATCTTTGACGGAGATTGGGTCGTTGTGAATAGACAAAACACTGCCCTAAATGGCGAAATTGTGGCCGCAATGATTGACGGCAGTGCCACTGTCAAGCGCTTCTATAAGGAAGAAACCACTATAAGATTACAGCCAGAAAACAATTTTATGCGTCCAATCTATTCCAGTGATGTCGTAATTTTGGGCAAAGTGGTTGGTCTTATTCGTAAAATGCAGTCATAAAAAAACAGCCGTTAGGCTATTTTTTTATTGTATAATCGCAAAGTGAAAGCGAATTAATGAGCGCGATTTTGTAGTGCGCATATGTCAATCCGCCTTGAATGTATGCAATGAATGGCTCGCGAATTGGGGCGTCACAACTGAGTTCAATTGATGACCCTTGATTGAAACTGCCCGATGCCATAATCACTTGGTTCTCGTAGCCCGGCATATCGCAAGGCTCAACAACCGCATTGCTGTCGATAGGTGAAGAATGCTGAATTGAACGGCAGAACTCAATCAACTTGTTTTTATCGGCAAACTTTATGCACGCCACGATGTCAGATTGGCAGACATTCTCGCTAGGCAAGGTTTCATAACCGAAATCACGGAAGATTTGCGAAGTGAGAAGCGCGCCTTTTTTCGCGCTAGCAACCACATTGCTTGCCAGGAAAAGCCCTTGATAAAAAGCCTTGTACCCTGCCTCATATGAGCCCGTTTCATTGCCAAGCGCTGGCGATGTCATTCTATAACTGATACGTTCAACAAGCCATTTTTTGCCCGCAACATACGCTCCCGATGGTGCAATGCCCGCACCCAAATTCTTGATAAGTGAGCCGATTACAAGGTCTGCGCCCACGTCTGTTGGCTCTCTTGTTTCGGTAAGTTCACCATAGCAGTTGTCAACTATTACAATAGTCGCTGGGTTGATGTCTTTGACGAGTTTAATCGCCTTTTCAATCTGCGTAATAGTGAGTGCATCTCTAAACACGTATCCCCTTGACCTTTGAATGTAAACTGCGGTTGGTTTCACCTTTAACATATAGTTTTCTATGGTTTTAAGGTCAAAATTATTGTCAATCAAATCGCAATATTCAAACTTGATGTTGTAATCTTTTAGACTGCCGATGTCTTTGCCTTCTTCGCCATAAATAACTTTTTGCAAAGTGTCGTAAGGCATACCGCTGATACTATATATTGTGTCGTCTGGTCGCAAAATACCTAATAGCGCCTGTGAAATGGCTTGCGTTCCGCTAGACAACTGTGGCGAAAAAATGGCGTCTTCGGTGTGCATAATGTCGGCACAGATTTTGTTCAAACAATCTCTGCCCGCGTCGTCATAGCCGTAACCGGTTGTGCCGGCAAAATGGCGCACTTCTACCCTATTTTTAATGAACGCATTAAGCACTTTCAAAGTGTTTTCTTCGTTCACCTTGTCAATTTCAGCAAATTTTGACTGTAATTTAACTTCCGCATTTGCAACCAATTCATACGCTGAACTAGATAATTTAATCATCTAAAAACTCCCTTACTTTTTCCACGATATTTTCTTTTGTACAGCCCACCAAATAAGGCATTGTCTTCATAAATGTGATTTGTCTTTTGGCATAGTTTCGTGAATGCTGTTTTGCCTTGTCAACGGCTTCGTCAAAGGTCATCTCGCCCTTTAAATAACTCACCATTTCCTTGTAGTCAATGGTTTTGAGTGAGTCAACTTCGCCATATTTCTCATACAGCGCCTTAACTTCGTCTAAAAGTCCATCTTGCACCATTTGGTCAACTCTATGGTTGATTTTATCATATAAAACATCTCTTTCGACATCTAGTCTTAACGCCAAAATGTCGTACTTGTCATTGACTGACGTTTGACTGATATTATCTTCAATTTTTCCGCCATTGTCGGCAATTTGCAAATATCTCAAAATGCGCTTTACATTGTTCTCGTGCACATTTTCAGCCAATTTTTCGTCCTTTCTGCGCAAAAGTTCGTGCAAACTAATGCTTTGTTCGTTGGCTTGGTCAATATACTTTTGACGCGACTGCTCGCTGTTTACACTGCCAAAAAAGTCATAATTTTCAAGCCACGCTTTGACGTACATTGTTGTGCCACCGACCACAATCGGCAGTTTGCCTTTTGCAGTGATTGTCGCAATGTAGCCGTCAAGGTCGGTGGAGAATCTGCCCGCGCTGTAACTCTCATCTGGGTTCAATACATCAAGATTGTAGTGAGTAATGCCCTGCATTTCTTGAGTGGTAACCTTGCCACTGCCAATGTCTAAGCCTTTATATACTTGCACGCTGTCCGCGCTGATAATCTCTCCATTGAATTCGCGTGCCAAGCGAATGGCTAGACCACTTTTGCCACTGCCAGTCGCACCTGTGATGACGACAACCTTGGGTCTTAAACTATTCGCTTGAACCATCTGTCAACCATACTCCTTGTCAATTTGTAAATGATTGGTCTGCCGTGTGGACACAACAAAACTGGGTGGTCTTTGTCAATCTTGCTGAGCAACTCGTCTATCTCTTGCTTATTGAGAATGAAGCCGGACTTCACGGCATTTTTACACGATGTTTGCATCAAATAATTCTTGATTTGATAAGGTGTTTTCGATTTGTGCAACTTCATATCAAACAACAAGTCATCTACAAAAGCCTTAATGTTAATGTCCTTCAACAAAACCGGCATTGTCGAAATTCTTATATCATTCTGCCCAAACTGGTCGATATCGAAACCGATTTCGTGCAAATCTTGTTGCATACTCAAAAGATAGTTCATTTCGGCTGGGTTCACACGTTGCGTATAAGGAATGAGCATATCTTGAACGGCAAGTTGTTTGTTCTCCATCATCTTGCAGAAATGGTCATAGTTTAGGCGCTCGTGCCCCGCGTGGAAGTCGATTATCAAAAGTTCGTTTTCCTTTTCAACGAGAATGTATGTTTCAAATATTTCGCCAATAATCTTGCAATCCCCATCCAAAATCTTGATATCTTGCTTTTGCACTGGCACTGTTTCGGTCATCTTGACGTGTTCTTGCATATAACTGGTATCTTGCATAACCACTTTTGTGTCGAACACGACCGGTGAATAGTCACCGAGCGAAATTTCTTTCACGTCATCGGTTTCCACTGGTTCAACGTCTGGGTTAAAACTTACGCCCGCGTCAGCCTTGATTTCAGGCAAAACAACTGATTGAACGGGTTGTGTGTTAAACTCAATCTTTTGCTTTGGGCTGGTGAAAAGTGCTTGTCGCACCGCACTGGTGATAATGTCGCTGACGCGTTGTGGGTCGGCAAACTTTATATTCAACTTTGATGGGTGAACGTTGACATCAATATCTTCAATAGGAATGGTTATATTCAATATAAAAACTGGATATTGACGCGTCATTAGATAGTCTTCTAGCGCATAATAAACTGCCTTGGATACTATTTCATCGACTACATATCTGCCATTGATGATTGTCGTTTGATAGGTTTTGTTTGGCTTTGAAAACCCAATACGGCTCACATATCCATTGATTTTAATATCGCCTTCACAATATTCAACTTTTGCCACATTTTGTGAGATATCTAATCCATATACACAACATATCGCAGAGAACAAATCGCCTGCGTGGTGCGAATATACGACAGAATCGTCCACTATGTAGTCAATTTGTATATTTGGGTTGGCGAAAATGAAACGAGAGATAAGTTGAGTAATTTCATTTTCTTCCATTTTGGCTTTGCGTAAAAATTTGGCGCGTGCTGGCGTGTTAAAAAACAAGTTTTCGACAGCCACGCTAGTGCCCGGATTACGCGAATAAGGCGATTGTGATTGCTTCACACCGCCATTTATTTTATAGATACAGCCTTGACCGTCGCGTGTTTGCGTTTCCAAAGTGACACGAGCGACGCTGGCAATGCTTGCCATTGCTTCCCCACGGAAGCCAAGCGTACAAATGTGGTCTAGGTCGGATACCGTTGCCAGTTTGCTGGTGGCGTGCGGAACGAAAACCTTTTCCACCTCGCCATAATCAATGCCCGAGCCGTTGTCCGACACGCAAATATAGTCAATGCCACCGCGCTTAATCTCAACGACGATTTGGTTTGCGCCGGCGTCAATGCTGTTCTCAACCAATTCTTTGACAATGGAAGCAGGTTTCTCGACCACTTCGCCGGCAGAAATATGATTATATACTGAACTATCTAATATATTTATTTTCATATACTACTCCTTCGTCAAACTAATCAAATACTCAATCGTTTCCATTGCTTTCATAGGCGTGATGTTGTTGAAATCAATCTGTTTAACTATGGTGCGAATCTTATCTTCCTGTGCGGTTTGCTGGTATTCTTGTCGTTGTAACTTGATGTCTTGATTCTCAAGTTTCACGAGAATTTCTTTCGCCTTGTCGATGATTTGGTTTGGCAAACCGGCAAGCGACGCCACTTCAATACCGAAACTACGCATTGCGCCACCGCGTTCCACCTTTCTCACGAAAACCAATTCACCCGCAATTTCCTTAATCACTACGCGATAGTTCTTCACACCGGCAAGTTTGCCTTCCAATTCAGTGAGTTCGTGATAGTGCGTGGCAAAAAGCGTTTTGGCTTTGCTATTCTTCGCTAGATGGTCAACCACAGCCCAAGCAATGCTCAATCCGTCAAAGGTTGATGTACCGCGCCCCACTTCGTCTAGTAGAATTAGGCTTGAATCGGTAGCGTTGGTCAAAATATTCGCCACTTCAACCATTTCTACCATAAAAGTACTTTGACCATACATCAAGTCGTCCGTAGCACCAATACGAGTGAAAATGCGGTCAACAATGCCAATTTGAGCACTGATTGCTGGCACAAAACTGCCGATGTGCGCCATAAACACGATAAGCGCATTTTGACGCATAAAGGTGCTTTTGCCCGCCATATTTGGACCTGTGATAATCATAATTTTATCGTCACTGTCATTCAAATGGCAATCATTAGGCACGAACGAGCCACGTTTTATTCCTTTTTCGACCACTGGGTGACGCCCACCCGTGATTTGAATTGTTTTGGAAGAATCGACCAGCGGACGAACGTAATTATTTTCGCTAGCGACCTTGGCAAGTGAGTTGTAGCAGTCCAGTTCCGCAATTGCCTTTGCGCAAGCGAGCATAGTCTGGGTGTAATCGGTCAAGCGCTCTTTCACTTGTTGGTAAATGGCGCTTTCTAGGCGTTGAATTTTGTCGTCACTGGACAAAAGTTCTTCTTCAAGGTTTTTCAACTCTTCTGTGAAATATCTCTCATTGTTGGACACTGTCTGCTTATGCATATAGCGATATGGCACTTGCGACATATATTGTTTGCTGACTTCAATGTAATAGCCGTAAACTTTGTTGTATTTAATTTTCAAACCTTTAATGCCCGTTTCTTCTTTTTCGCGGGCTTCGATTTGAGTTATATACTCTTTCGAGTGCTTGGACATATTTCTGTATCTGTCCAGTTCCGCGTTCACACCTTCGCAAATGACATTGCCATCACCTACTGTGAACGACGGGTCAGCCTTGATTACGCTGTAAATATAGTTGCTAATCTCACTGCAATCGCATAGTCTTTCATTCAAATCGCTAAATGCTGGGTAATTGGCAATAAGATTTTTGAGTTTTGGGGTGCGTGCAAGCGAATTGGCAAGCGCAATGCAATCCTTTGGTGAAATAGTGCCATAAGTGACACGACCAACAAGGCGCTCAATGTCGGCGATGTCGCCTAATTCCATATCTAGCATTTGACGTGTCAAACCATTCAAAAATAGTGACTCAACTTTGTCTTGCCTATTTTTTATCTTCTCAACCGACTGCAATGGTTCTCTCAACCAACTTTTTAGGTTTCGCTTGCCCATTGAAGTCTTGGTTTCGTCCAAAACCCACAAAAGTGAGCCTTTTCTATCTCTGTCACGTGCATTTTCTTCAATTTCCAGGTTGCGTCGCGTGTTACTGTCAAGATACATTACATCGTGTGGATTCTCAAGTATTGGCAATGAAAGGTTCTTTAACTGACGCTTTTGCGTGTCGAGCAAGTATTGCAAAAGAGAGCCGACAGCAATTACTACGTTATCATCTTTGCTAAAATCATAACCATTTACAGATGAAATCTTGTAATGCTCAACTATCGCCTTGGTAGCAGACGCAGTTTGGAATGCCCATTCATAATACTTTTTAATGGCAATCTTGTCGCTGGCAACAGTGCACTGCAAGTCGGATTTATGGTCATACATATCTTCGTTGCAGATGATTTCTGCTGGATTTATGCGTGTAATGTGGTCATTAAGTTGTGCCACATCGCTTGCGCTACCCGCCTTAAATACGCCGGTCGAAATATCTGTATATGCGTATGCATAAGTCTTACCATTACTAAATATAGACATTATATAGTTGTTTGAACTTTCGTCCAGCATACTAGCGTCTGTGAGTGTGCCCTTGGTGATGACACGCACGACATCACGCTCAACAAGTTTGCTCTTGCCGGGTTCGCTGAGTTGCTCGCAGATTGCCACATTGTAACCCTTCTCA
>ULWL01036475.1_pt1 | contig 22751 bp, 18 predicted proteins | sample 1960171 | NCBI WGS metagenome assembly ULWL01 (sample SAMEA4835807, study PRJEB28245) | human gut metagenome | biome: gut microbiome; material: fecal sample | place: Denmark | collected 2008 | reverse complement strand
TTTCCCCCCGGCAGAGCCGGGGGTTGTCTTTGATGGCCAAAGCAAGAAAAATCGAGCCGGTTCGAAGACCGGCTCGATTTTTCTTGACACGTTTCCACAGATACAGTAGACTTTACAGCAGCGCGAACAGCACATACAGCCAGTGGGCCGCCACGCCGGCGCACAGGCCGCCTACGGTGTGGCTGATGATGGCCTTGCCGATGAGATGGTTGCACCCCAGGCTGTTCATCATGGACACATGGGTGCTGAGATAGCCGCTCCAGCACATGCACATAGCGGTAAACACCGCGATGTCGCCGCCGGCAGCCTTCCCCTCGGCCAGCAGCTGGGGCACCAGGCTGATGGCCGCACCGGCTGCGCCCAGAGCCGTCACCGGCACCGCCAGACCCTCCGGCGAGGAGAAGCCGAACAGCGGCGTCAGGATAAAGCTGAGCTTATCCGCCAGCTTGGGCAGAAGTCCGATGCCCTCGTAGGCCGCGCCGGTATACAGGCCGCTCTCTGCCGGGCCGTTGGTGAGCATCATCACCACCGTGCAGATAACCAGCACGCCGGGAATGATGCTCACGCCCATTTTCACGCCGTCCATGCCGCCGTCCAGCAGGGCAGACATGAAGCGGGTGCCGGTGCCGCCGGCCCGGACGGGACGCACCCGCTTGCCCCCCAGGGACAGGGTGCCGCCGTCGATCATGGGCTGCTCCCGGCCGTATACCTTGGCGGTAAATGCCAGCATGATCCGGGTGGATACGATACTGCCCACCACCGCTCCCAGAAGGCCAGTCAGGGCCGCGCCGGTGTAGTTCACCCCCTTACCGGGGGACAGGCTGATCATATAGGTACACACGATGAAGCCCATGCCGAAGGACGTACCCAGATTGGTCAGGGCCGGAAACTGATACGCCTTGAACAGGCTTTTGAAGTAACGGTCCTGGGCCAGGGAGAGAATGGCCGGGTTGTCCGACAGGAATGTGGTCACCACGCCCACGGACGCCGCCCCCGGCAGGCCGTATATCGGCCGCATAAAGGGGTTGAGCATCCGGTTCATCAGCGACACCAGGCCAAACTCGGAAAACAGCGCCGAAATGGCCCCCATGATGACGCACAGGGCCGTCAGATACAGCACCGTATCCGTCAGAAGGACAAAGGCGGTGTTGATCATGGTGTTGATGGTGTTGCCCAGGCCCATTTTGGCGGCAAACAGCGCAAAAAAGGCCACAAACAGCACGATGAAAATGAAGTTTTCGGGTCCGATCTCCTTTTTATAGCAGGTGGGTCCCTTGTGGGTTTCTTCGGCCCCGACAGGCGGGGCCTGGGTTTCCTCGATGACAGACTGGCTCATAGCGATTTTCCTTTCTTCCTTGTCCCTATTCCACAAAATACTCCGCTTTTCGCGGAACCAATTTATCATACCGCATAAAGCGCATCCTGTAAAATAAATATATTTCGTGGGGAGCATGAGAAAAGCTTATGGCTGACAACACATATCGCATCCTGACCAAAATTGCCGAGACCGGCAGCCTGACCCGCACGGCGGAGCAGCTGAACTATACCCAGGCCCGGGTCAGTCAGATTCTGAAATCCGCCGAGACGGAGTTCGGACTGACCTTGTTTGTTCGGGGCAAGCGGGGCGTGGTGCCCACGCCGGAGTGCCGGTGTCTGCTGCCGACTTTGCAGGAGCTGGTGCGCCAGGAGCTGGTGCTTCTGGACCAGCTGGACCAGATTCGGGACCTGCGGGGCGGCACGGTGTCCATCGGCACCTTTACCAGCGTGTCCTGCCACTGGCTGCCCCGGCGGCTGAAGGTCTTCGGGCAGCTGTATCCCCAGATTCGGTTTCAGCTGAAGCTGGGTGACGTGGCCCATATCGATCAGTGGCTCCGGGAGGGCACCGTGGACCTGGGGCTGATGATCGACCCGGGGACCGAGGATCTGACGTTTCTGCCCCTGCTGGAGGACTGCTATTCTGTGATCCTGCCCCGGGAACATCCCCTGGCCGGAGCGGAGGAGCTGAGCCTGGAGCAGCTGCGGGGGGAATGCTTCATCCTGCTGGAGCCGGAGGACAATGCCCCGGTGGAACCGCAGCTGCGGCAGGCCGGGGTCCGGGTGGGCTATCGGGTAAAGGATGACTACACCATCCTGGCCATGGTGGAAAGCGGTCTGGGCGTCAGTGTGCTGCCTCATCTGCTGCTGCAGCGCACGTCGTACCGGGTCCATGCCGCACGGCTGATGCCGCCGGTGGCCCGGCGCATGGGCATCCTCCTGCCCAAGGAGGGATATGTCTCCCTGGCAGCCCGGCAGTTCGTGTCGTTTTTGCGGCAGGAAGCGGTGGAAAAATAGCGAAAGCCTCCCTCATGGCGATGCCATGGGGGAGGCTTTTGTTTACCTGATCTGCTGACGGACCTGGTCCAGGGGCAGGTCCTGTTCCCGGGCAATACGGGCCAGGTCCTCATATTCCGGCTTCTGCCGACGGACGCCCCAGCCCTGAGACAGCTTCCGGGCCACAGGGCCCCAGGGTGTATCCACCGTTTCCTCCGCACGGGACAGGGTATAGCGCCGGTGCCGGCTCTCCCGGACGCCCAGGGTGGTGGTGTGCCGCAGCAGCAGCCGGGCCATTTCCTCCCGCTGCTCCTCCCGGCACAGAACGCACAGCATCACGCCGGGCCTGGATTTTTTCATGCCAATGGGCACGGTGTACACATCCAGCGCCCCGGCCTCCAGCAGACGCTCCATAGCGAAGGCAATGTCCTCGCCGGTCATGTCGTCCAGATTGCAGGCCAACTCATACACGTCGCCGATGTCTGCCGCCGTGTCCCCCAGCATGGCCCGCAGGCAGTTGGCCCGGGGAAAGTCCTTGTGGCCCATGCCGCAGCCCACGGCCCGCAGGGTCATCACCGGCATATCGCCGAAGCGGGTGACAAAGTGCCGCAGCAAAGCCGCACCGGTGGGGGTACACAGCTCCCCGTCGATCCCGCCGCCGTAAATGGGCACATCCCGGAGGATATATGCCGTGGCCGGGGCAGGCACCGGCAGGATACCATGGGCGCAGCGGACAGTTCCGCTGCCCACATGGACCGGGGAGGCGATCACCTGGTCCGGTGCAAGCTCCTCCATCAGCAGGCACACCGCCGTCACGTCTGCCACGGCGTCCATGGTGCCCACCTCGTGGAAATGGATGTCCGTCACCGGGACGCCATGGACATGGCTCTCCGCCTGGGCGATGCCGTCATATACCGCCAGAATGTCCCTCCGCACCCCGTCGGACACCGGGAGCCGCTCCACAATGTGGCCGATCTCGTGCATACCGTTGTGGTGATGGTGGGCGTGCTCATGGTCGTGGTCGTGCTCATGGTCGTGGTCGTGCTCATGGTCGTGGTCATGCTCCGTTTCCCCGTTCACCGTCACGGTGACTCGGGAGCCGGTGATGCCGCACTTTTCCGCCCGTTCCAGGCGGTATGTTACCCCGGGAATACCCAGGCCGTTGAGACGCTTGACAAATTCGTCGGGCTGGGGCAGCAGCTCCAGCAGCGCCGCCGTCAGCATATCTCCGGCTGCGCCCATGCCGCAGTCCAGATACAGGGTCCTCATTTCTTTCCCTCCATGTGATTGATCATACTGGCCAAATACCCGGCGCCGAAGCCGTTGTCAATGTTCACCACCGATACGCCGCTGGCGCAGGAATTCAGCATAGACAGCAGGGCCGACAGGCCGCCGAAGGAGGCGCCGTAGCCCACGCTGGTGGGTACTGCGATCACCGGACAATCTGCCAGGCCGCCCAGCACGCTGGCCAGAGCCCCCTCCATTCCTGCGATGGCCACGATCACCGACGCGCTCATGATATCGTCCATATGGTGCAGGGTGCGGTGCAGGCCCGCCACCCCCACATCGTACAGCCGCAGCACTTCGTTGCCGTGGACCTCCGCCGTCAGGGCGGCCTCCTCCGCTATGGGCATATCGCTGGTGCCGCCGGTAGCGATAACGATGCGGCCGATGCCGTCCGGCTCCGGCACAGTGCCGATGATGCCGCAGCGGGCATCCTCGTGATAGTCCAGAGGATACGCGGCGGCAATCTCCTGAGCCGCCTCCGGAGACAGGCGGGTGATGAGAATGGTCCGCTGGCCCCGCCGGCGCATGACGCCGATGATGCCGATCATCTGGGCCGGAGTCTTTCCCGCGCCGTAGATCACCTCCGCCGCGCCCTGGCGGATGCCGCGGTGCAGGTCCACTTTTGCATAGCCGATGTCGGTGAAGGGCTCCTTTTTCAGGGCCAGCAGCGCGTCATCCACGGATACGGTCCCCTGGCGCACGCCCTCCAGCATTTTGCGGATCTCGCTGTTCATGCTCTTGCCTCCAGGTCCAGCCATACGGCGTCGTAGTCCTGCCCCAGGCGGTCCAGGATCTCCTGCCGGTGCTCCAGCAGGTGGGGCATCTGGGCGGCGGGCAGCTGAATTTTCGCGCTGCGGCCCGCCAGGCGGACCCGGAAGTCCGTAAAGCCCAGGGAAAACAGATACGTTTCCGCCGCCTCGGTGACAGCCAGGTCCCGGGCGGTAATGGGCTGTCCGGTGGGGATGCGGGTGGCCAGACAGGCGTATGCGGGCTTGTCCCAGGTGAAAAGTCCTGCCTCCCGGGACAGCCGTCGTATTTCGTCCTTGGTCAGGCCGCACTCCCGCAGGGGCGACCGCACCGACAGCTCCCGCAGAGCCCGCATGCCGGGGCGATCTCCGGCGTCGTCGGAGGCGTTGGTGCCGTCCAGCAGCACCGGAAAGCCGTCCTCCGCCGCTGCGGCGGCAATGGCGCGGAAGATCACGCGCTTGCAGTGGTAGCACCGGTCCGGCGGATTGGCCGTCACGGTGGGATACGACAGCACGTCCACTGGCAGCTCCCGCAGGTCGGCGTGGAGGTCCCCGGCCAGACGCCGGGCGTCCTCCAGCTCAAACCGGGGCTGGAAAGCGGAATTCACATAATACGCCCGGACCCGGGTGCCGTAACGCAGAGCGGCATACAGCAGGTAAGACGAGTCCACCCCGCCGGAAAAGGCAATGGCCACCCGGGGATTTTCCTTGAAAAACTGTTGCAGATCCATGATTCGTCGATTCTTTCTCTTATTTTGCGCTGGGCACAATGCCCAGGATCACCAGGGGCTCCGTGCCGGTGTTTACAACGCTGTGGCTGTGGCCCTGGGGGCAGTAGTGGCACAGGCCGGGATAAACCGCCGCCTCCACGCCGTCGTCCAGGCACACGCCGGTACCGGACAGAAAATACATGACCTCGCAGCTGTCGGTGTGGGTATGAAGGCCGATGGAGGAGCCGGGCTCCAGCGTCAGCCGCAGGATCTTGCCCATACCGTCCTGAAAGATGCGGGTCTCGGCCTCCCCCTGGCCGCCCTTGAACCGGGGCTGCACCAGAGAGGGCATACGGTCAAAGTCCAGTGTCATGGCCGGTCCCTCAGTTCAGGAAGTCCTTGAGCTTCTTGCTGCGGGAGGGGTGGCGGAGCTTCCGCAGGGCCTTGGCCTCGATCTGGCGGATGCGCTCGCGGGTGACGTTGAACTCCTTGCCCACCTCCTCCAGGGTGCGGGTGCGGCCGTCCTCCAGGCCGAAGCGCAGCTTCAGCACCTTCTCCTCCCGGGGAGTCAGGGTGCTGAGCACGGACACCAGCTGCTCCTTCAGCAGGGTATAGCTGGCAGCCTCACTGGGCTCGGACGCGCCCTCGTCGGGGATGAAGTCGCCCAGATGGGAGTCCTCCTCCTCGCCGATGGGGGTCTCCAGGGACACGGGCTCCTGGGCGATCTTCAGAATCTCCCGGACCTTGTCCACGGGCATGTTCATCTCCTCGGCGATCTCCTCGGGAGAGGGATCGTGGCCCAGCTCCTGAAGCAGCTGACGGGATACGCGGATGACCTTGTTGATGGTCTCCACCATATGGACGGGGATGCGGATGGTGCGGGCCTGGTCGGCGATGGCCCGGGTGATGGCCTGGCGGATCCACCAGGTGGCATAGGTGGAGAACTTATAGCCCTTGGTGTGGTCAAACTTCTCCACGGCCTTGATGAGGCCCAGGTTGCCCTCCTGGATCAGGTCCAGGAACAGCATGCCCCGTCCCACATAGCGCTTGGCGATGGACACCACCAGCCGGAGGTTGGCCTCCGCCAGCTGCTTTTTGGCCTTTTCTCCGGCTTTCAGCTCCGCCTTGGCCTGAGCCAGCTCCTCCTCGGTGAGGGTCAGTCCTCCGGTCTCCGCCTGAGCCAGCTTCTCCTTGGCGGTGTTGCCTGCGGACATGGCGGTGGCCAGCTTGATCTCCTGCTCGCCGGTCAGCAGGGGCACCTTGCCGATCTCCTTCAGATACATGCGCACGGGATCGTCAATGTTGAAGCTGTCCACCAGGGTGTTGGGATCTACCAGCTCCTCCTCCTCGATCTCGGCGATCTCCTCCATGGCGGGCTCCATGTCCTCGGGGATGTCGTTGGTGAAATCCTCGGTGACGATGTCGATGCCCAGATCCGCCAGGGAGTCATAGATGCTGTCCATCTGGTCGCCGTCCAGGTCCATGGCGTCCACCACCTCGGACAGCTCCGCCGGCTCCAGGCGGCCCTTCTTCTTGCCCTTGATGAACAGCTCCCGGAGCTTCTCATTGCCGGCCAGCAGAGCAGCGGCAGGGCACTTGCCGAGCTTTTCCTCCAGGGTCTTGTCGTTGATCTTGGCGCTCTCCGGCTTCTTGTCGGCAGTCTTTTCGTCCTTTTTCTTGTCGTCGGCGGCCAGCAGCTGGTCCGCCATCTCCTCGAGCTCCTGCCCGGTATAGATTTTATCTGTCATTGTGCTTTCCTCCATAGCCCTTCTTGTTTTTATATTTTTCCGCCGCTGCCGCCAGGGGGTCTGTCCCGGCCCCGGCAGCGCGTTTTTGCGCTTCCTCATGAATGACGCGGCAATAGTCCTCCAGAGCCCGCTCCGCGCCTGTGCGGGACTCCGGCTTCTGCACCACTGCCGTCAAGTGGCTCATTTCGTCGCCGGTAAGCTCACCGCTCAGCGACGCCACCGTCATCGGCCGCCCGGCCATATGGCTCTCCCACAGGCTGGCATAAACCCGGCCCAGCAGCGGCGAGGAAAATTCCTCTGCCGGAATGGGCGGCGCCGGGCCAAACAGGCCGTCGTCCAGCAGCAGCAGCCGGATGACGCCCTCCTCTGCCAGAGCGCTGCGGAGATTCTCGTACCGCAGGCCACGCTCCTGGGGCTGGAGCGACACCACAGGGTTCAGCTCCCGGCGCTCCCGGGTCTTCTTGTCCTTGGCAGCCTTGCGCTTGAAGGCGCGCTGCACCTCCATCCGCAGAGCCTCCGGCGTCAGGCCCGCCGTTTCCGCCGCCCGGGTGGTGTATACCTCCCGCTCCACGGCGTTTTCCAGAGTGCAGAGCACGGCGCTGACCTCCTCGGCGTAGGCCACCCGGGCCTGGTCGTCCCGCAGGTCATATTTCCCGGCGATCTCGTTCAGACGGAATTCCACGCCGTTGGCGCTGCCGCTGAGAAGCCGTTCAAAGGCCTCCGGGCCCTGGAGCTTGATAAAATCGTCGGCGTCCTGCTTCACATATTCCCCGTCCACCAGCCGGTTGGGCAGACGCAGCACCCGGACGCTGAACTCCGACTGGTTCAGCAGCTCCAGGGCCCGTTGGGTGGCCAAGGCTCCGGCCTTATCGTTGTCGTAGCACAGCACCAGCTCCTTGGTGTACCGGGACAGGAGCCGGGTCTGTTCCACCGTCAGGGCCGTGCCCATGGAGGCCACGGCATTGTCGAACCCTGCCTGGTGCAGGGTCACCACGTCCAGATTGCCCTCGCACAGGATGATGTTGGGCCGCTTGGTCTTTTTGGCCAGGTTCAGGCCGTACAGCACCCGCCGCTTGCTGTATGTAAGGGTCTCGGGGGTGTTCATATACTTGGGCTCGGACTTGTCCAGCACCCGGCTGCCGAAGCCGATCACGTCGCCCCGGACGTCGATGACCGGCAGGATCAGCCGGTTGCGGAACTTGTCGTAAAGATGTCCGTTCTTTCCGCTGACGGCCAGGCCCGCACGGATCAGCTCGTCCTTGCCGTATCCCTTCTGGGTCATGGCGGTCAGCAAGGCGTCCCAGCTGTCGGGGGCCGCCCCCATGCCGAAGCGCACGGCGATCTTCCGATGAATACGCCGCCGGTCCAGATATGCCCGGACCGCCTGACCGTCGGGCCCCTGCAGCGTCTGATAGTACCACCGGGCGGCGTCCCGGTTCAGCTCCAGCATCCGGCGGCGGAGCTTCTCCGTGCCGTCGTTGGCCTCCTCCGGCACCGGGATGTTGGCCCGCTTGGCCAGAAACCGCACCGCATCGGGATAGGACAGGTTCTCAATGTCCATGATGAAGTTGATGACGCCCCCGCCCTTTTTGCAGCCGAAGCAGTGGTAAAACTGCCGGTCCGGCAGCACATGGAACGAAGGAGTCTTTTCATTGTGGAAGGGGCAGCAGCCCCAGAAGCTGCCGCCCTTGGGCGTCAGGGATACATAGGAGCCCACCACGTCCACAATGTCATTGCGGGCGATCAGCTCGTCCAGAAAGCTCTGGGGAAACGGCATGGCCGCGCCTCCTTTCCGTGAAATTCCCGTGATACTTATATATACCCCGCAAAAGCCCGGAATCCTCTTTTTCTGCGTAAATTTCTAAAAAAATTTTTCCCGTCGGAGGTCCGGCGGGAAAAGTACGTCACAGAGTGTATTTTTTCTGATATTCGGCGGAATAACGGGCAAAGGATGCGGACTTCATGGCCTTGACGCTGTTGAGGTACTCGTGGGTATCAAAGGAGTCGGACTCCAACTCGATCATGGCCACGGCAATGTTGGAGCAGTGATCCGCCACGCGTTCGTAGTTGGTCAGCAGGTCGTTGAAGATAAAGCCTTGGTTCAGGGTACACACGCCCTTTTGCAGGCGGTCCACATGGTGCAGCTTCATCTCGTCGCACAGTCCGTCGATGATCTCCTCCAGCGGCTCCACCCGGCCGGCGGACTCCAGGTCGCCGTTGACAAACGCGCCCACGGACAGGTGCAGGATCTCGGTGACCGCCTGCTCCAGCATCCGCAGCTCCCGGTCGGCCTCCGGGGAGAACGCCACGCTTTTGGCGTTGATCTCCCGGGCTGCATCGCAGATATTCAGGGCGTGGTCGGAGATACGCTCGAAGTCCGAGATGGTGTGCAGATATTTGGACACCTCCTCGCTCTGCCGCTGGGACAGCTCCTTACCGGTGATCTTCATCAGGTAGGTGCCCAGCCGGTCCTCGTAGCGGTCGATGGCGTCCTCGGTATCCTCAACGGCCCGGCAACCCTTGTCGCTGAATCGGTGCACCAGCTCCATGGCCCGCAGCAGGTTGTCCATGGCCCGCTGTGCCATGGCGTCGGTGACCTGGCGGCTCTGCTCCAGGGCCAGGGCCGGGTGCAGCAGGAAGCGCTCCTCCAGCCGGTCCATCTCCTGCTCCTCCCGGACGCTTTCGGGATTCTCCGGGATCAGCAGGCACACGCACTTTTCCAACACTCCGATAAGCGGCGCCAGCACAATGACCGTGGCCAGACGGAACAGGGTGTTCATCAGGGCAATAGACACGGCAGTCATGGTCATAGTCAGGAAATCGAAATGCACGATGGCATTGACGGTGTAAAACACGGTAGCCCAGATCACCACGCCCAGCATGTCGATCAGCAGATATACAAAGGCCGTGCGCTTGCCGCTGACGTTGGCCCCCAGAGCCGACAGCAGCACCGGCACCGCCGCGCCGATGGCGATGCCCATGACTATGGGCAGGGCGATCTCAAAGGTAATGGCCCCGGTGACGGCCAGTGCCTGGAGAATGCCCACGGCGGCGCTGGCGCTCTGGATGACGCTGGTAAACAGCAGGCCCACCAGAATCCCCAGCAGCGGGTTAGAGAAGGAGGTCAGTGCGTCGATAAACACCTGGCTGTCCCGCAGAGGAGAGACGGCGTCGCTCATAATGGACATGCCGTACATCAGCACCGCAAAGCCCAGGAGAATGTCTCCCACATGATGGGTGGCAGGCCGCTTGGCAGCCATGCGCAGAATGATGCCGACGACGGCCACCAGACCCGTCAGGGTGGCGGTGCTCAGCAGGGTCACCCAGCCGCTGCCGCCGCTGAGACTGCTGAGGCAGAGGATCCACCCGGTGACGCTGGTACCCAGAATGGCGCCCATGACAATGCCGATGGCCTGGTTCACCTTCATCATGCCGGAGTTCACAAACCCCACCACCATCACGGAGGTAGCGGAGGAGGACTGGATCACGGCAGTGACCCCGGTGCCCAGCAGCACCCCCTTCAGCGGCGTGCTGGTCAGCTTATACAGCACCAGCTCCAGCTTGCTTCCGGCGACTTTTTTCAGGCCGTCGCCCATGATGGCCATGCCGAATAAAAACAGCGCGATGCCGCCCAGAAGGCTGATGATCTCGGATGCGCCCATACGCAGCCCCTCCCAGTATATTAATCCTTTATAGTATAGCAAATCCGTGCAAAGTCTGTCGATGGAAACCGGGCAGAAAGAATGGAGAAATACGGAGAAAAAAAGCCGGTTTCTTTGTAGATTCCGGAAAAATACTCGGTAAAAAATTAACGATACTTGCGTATTACACCGGGACGGGGTATACTGTTTTATTATACCATTGATTAGATGCGCTTAACGCTGTAAAAAGGAGCCGTTATGTTCAAGCATTGTCTCATCGTATTTCTGGTGTCCATGGTGCCCATCATCGAGCTGCGGGGGGCCATCCCCTACGGCGTGGGCTTCGGTCTGCCGCTGTGGCTGACGTATATCGTCGCCATTGTGGGCAATATGTTGCCGGTGCCGCTGATCTATTTTTTTGCCCGGCGCATTCTGGAGTGGGGGCAGGACAAGCCCGTCATCGGAAAATTCTTCACCTTCTGCCTGGAAAAGGGAAAAAAGGGCGGTGAAAAGCTCCAGGCCAAGGCGGGACGGGGCCTGTTCTGGGCGCTGCTGCTGTTTGTGGGCATTCCCCTGCCCGGCACCGGAGCCTGGACCGGCACCCTGGCCGCCAGTCTCCTGGATATGGATTTCCGCAAGAGTGTGCTGGCCTGTATGGGCGGCGTACTGCTGGCCGGATGCATCATGGGCGCCCTGAGCCTGCTGGGCGTCTCTGCCTTTGGGGCCATCACCAAATGACAGGTTTCATCCGGGAAAAGGATCGCCCCGAAGGAGGCACTTCGTAAGGAAGTGCCTCCTTCGGCCAGCCTGTCAAAGAACCCCTGCTTTCATGCGGCGAAAGCAGGGGTTCTGTTGCAATTTGTGGAAAAATAAGCGCGTATCAGCCGGAAAATGGAGTCCCTTCAGCTCCAATTTGCCAGCTTTTTCAGATTCATGGCAGCATATTTCAGCCTGACCCATCTGGTGACGGCGGCCAAGCCCTTGTTCGCGCTGGCCCGGATATGGGTCCCGTCAATGAAATCAGATCATTCTTCTTGACAGGTGCAAAAAGTCATCCATGTCAGGCGGTGATAGGAAACAGGAGCTTCAGCACGCCGAAGATCACCAGGGACGCGGCGGCGGCGATGAGCCAGATGAAGCAGGTTTTCCGGTCCCGCAGGGCCAGCTTTTGATTTTCGTGCTCATTTTTCCACCGGACAAAAAACCAGCCTGCGCACAGCAGACAGATCACAGGGACAAACAGCAGGCCAATCACGGCAACATATTCCATAGCAGCTCCTCCATCATTTTTTCCCAGTATACCGTATTTCCCTGCCGCCGTCAATCCGGGAGTTTCCGGGCCGGACGGCGGGGATTTTTTCAGGTAGTTGCTTTTTGGATAAAGGTGTGCTACAATGCACCTGGTCACACACCGGGCTTACCTATTAAATATAGAAGGTCCGGATGCCAAGAAGGAGCCGTGAAGCATGGAGACCATTACCAGCCGCCAGAACCCGCTGATGACCCATATCCGCAAGCTGGCGGGGTCCGCCGCCTACCGCCGCCAGACCGGCGAATGCCTGTGCGACAGCCCCAAGCTGCTGCGGGAGGCCGCCCAATGGGGCGCAGACGTGCGGACCGTGGTATCCGTTCTGCCCTGGGACGGGCCGTTGCCGGATCATGTCCGGCAGGTGCTGGTGCCGCCGGAGGTCATGTCCTCCATCAGTCCTGCCAAAACGCCCCAGGGGGTGCTGTTCACCTGCACGATTCCTGTTTTGCCGGTGCCGGAAACGCTTCCGGGCCGGCGATATGTGGTGCTGGACGGGGTCCAGGACCCCGGCAACGTGGGAACGGTGCTGCGGACCCTGGACGCCTTTGACGCCGACGGCCTGCTGCTGACCGGCGGATGCGCGGACCCCTTCGGCCCCAAAACCGTCCGGGCCTCCATGGGGGCGGTGTTCCGCCGCCCGGTATGGAGCGTAACGCCGGAGGAGCTGGGAGCCCTGCTGCGCCGCAGCGGCATCCCCCTGTATGGTGCGGCCCTGCGGCCGGACGCCCTGGACGCCCGGCAGGCAGACTATTCCCGATGCGCCCTGGCCATCGGCTCCGAGGGACGGGGCCTCAGCCGGGAGGTGCTGGACCTGTGCGACAAAACCGTGCTCATCCCCATGTCTCCCCGCTGCGAGTCGCTGAACGCGGCCATCGCGGCGGCGGTGCTGCTGTGGGAAAGCTGGCGATAAACGAAGGGGGGGAACCGCCGTGGCGGCACTGAAATACTGGGTCTGGCTGACGGCTCTGCCGGGGCTCAGCAACCGCAGCAGGCTGCTGCTGTTGGAGCGGTATGGGTCCCCGGAGGATGTGTATTACGCCGACCCCGAGGAGCTGGCCCAGGTAGAGGGTCTGACGCCGGGACAGGCGGCCCTTCTGGCGGACAAGAGCTTATCGCGGGCGGACCGCATCCTGGCGGACTGCGCCCGGGGCGACATGTTCCTGCTGACCATGCAGGACGCCGCCTACCCCGCCCGGCTGCGGGACATCTTTGACCCGCCGGTGCTGCTGTACGGCAAGGGCTCCCTGCCGCTGTTCGACGAGGAGGCGGCCATCGCCGTGGTAGGCACCCGGTCCTGCACTCCCTACGGGCTGCGCTGCGCCCATCGCATGGGCTATGAGCTGGCCCGGCAGGGCGCCGTGGTTGTGTCCGGCATGGCCAAGGGCATCGATGGTGCGGCCATGCGGGGCGCTTTGCAGGCCGGGGGCTTCACCGCCGCCGTGCTGGGCGGCGGCGTGGACGTGGTATATCCCGCGGAAAACCGCAGACTATATGAGGATATCGCCGCCACCGGCGTGCTGCTGTCGGAATATCCCCCAGGAACGGAGCCCCTGCCGGGGCATTTCCCCGTGCGAAACCGCATCATCAGCGGCCTGAGTCTGGCGGCGCTGGTGGTGGAGGCCCCGGTGCGGTCCGGGGCCCTGATCACTGCCCACGCCGCCCTGGACCAGGGGCGGGACGTGTTCGCCGTGCCCGGTCCCATCGACGCGGCAGCCAGCGTGGGCTGCAACCGGCTGATCCGGGACGGCGCGGGGCTGGCGGCCTCGGGCTGGGACATTCTGTCGGTGTACCACAGCCGGTTTCCTCACCGGCTGCATCCGGCCCACGTCACCGTGCCGGAGCCGGGAGACGCCCCCAAGCCGGAGGAGGACAAGTCCTCTCCCCTGCCCGATATGCCGCCGGAGCCGGCCCAAAAGCCGCAGCTGCCGGTGCTGGACCTGGACCGCAACCGGGAGGGGCTTACCGACGATCAGCTGGCGCTGATTCGGGTGCTGGATACAGAAACGCCTCTGCTGACGGATGAGGCGGCGGAACAGACGGGCCTGCCGGTAAGGCGGGTGCTGTCGGCGCTGACGGTGCTGGAGATCGACGGCTATGCCCAACGCTCCGGCCCCCGCAGCTATGTGCGCACAGTCAGGCTACATTCGGAAAAGGAAGGATCATAAATATGGCAAAAAAGGCTGAAAAATACCTGGTGATCGTGGAGTCCCCGGCCAAGGCCAAGACCATCGGCAAATATCTGGGTCCCGCGTATCAGGTGAAGGCCTGTATGGGACATCTGCGGGACCTGCCCAAAAGCAAGCTGGGCGTGGACGTGGACAACGACTTTGAACCCAATTACCGGCCCATCAAGGGCAAGGAGGACATCATCCGGGACCTGAAGCAGGCGGCCAAGGACAGCGACGCCGTTTACCTGGCCACCGACCCGGACCGCGAGGGGGAGGCCATCAGCTGGCACCTGAAGCAGCTGCTGGACCTGCCGGAGGACAAGACCTTCCGGGTCACCTTCAACGAGATCACCCGCAAGGTGGTCACCGAGAGCATCCGCCAGCCCCGGGACATTGACCAGGACCTGGTGGACGCCCAGCAGGCCCGGCGTATCCTGGACCGCATCGTGGGCTATGAGCTCTCTCCCCTGCTGTGGAAAAAGATCCGCCGGGGCCTGTCCGCCGGGCGGGTCCAGTCCGTGGCCATGCGCCTGGTGGCGGACCGGGAAAAGGAGATCGCCGATTTCGTGCCCCAGGAGTACTGGACCCTGGACGCCCTGCTGCAAAACGACCAGGGGGCCCGGTTCAAGGCCCACTATTATGGCCGAGGCGGCAAGAAATATGAGCCCACCTCCCAGCAGGAGGTGGACGGGATCCGCGCCCAGCTTCAGGACACGCCCTTTGCCGTGTCCAACGTGAAGCGGACGGATAAGCGCCGCTCCCCGTCGCCTCCCTTCACCACCTCCACCATGCAGCAGGAGGCCTCCCGGAAGCTGAACATGACCCCCCGCCGGACCATGGCCATCGCCCAGCAGCTGTATGAGGGCGTGGACATCACCGGCGAGGGCACCGTGGGTCTGATCACCTATATGCGTACCGACTCCCTGCGTATCTCCGACGAGGCCCAGGCAGCGGCCCGCAGCTTCATTGAAAGCCGCTACGGCGCGGCCTATCGCCCGGAGAGCCCCAAGCAGTACAAGGCCAAGGCCGGGGCCCAGGACGCCCACGAGGCCATTCGCCCCAGCAGCGTCACCCTGACCCCGGAGCAGGTGAAGGGCGACCTGACCGGTGAGCAGTATCGCCTGTACCGGCTGATCTGGAGCCGCTTCCTGGCCAGCCAGATGTCCAACGCCGTGTACGACAGCGTCAGCGTGGACATTGCCGCCGGAGAGCACACCTTCCGCGCCAGCGCCAGCAGCCTGAAATTTGCCGGCTATACCGCCGTGTATGAGGAGAGCCGCGACGACGATAAGGAGGAAAAGGAGCCCGCCCTGCCGGAGCTGCAGCCCGGCGAGGTGGTGACGCTGGAGGGCTTTGAGCCCGGCCAGCACTTCACCCAGCCCCCCGCCCGCTACACCGACGCCACCCTGATCCGCACCATGGAGGAAAACGGCATCGGCCGCCCCTCTACCTACGCGCCCACCGTTTCCACCATTCTGGACCGGGAATATGTGGTGAAGGAGGGCAAGGCCCTGCGGATCACGCCCCTGGGCCAGGTGGTGACGGACCTGATGTGCCAGCGGTTCCCGGACATTGTGGACGTGAAGTTCACCGCCCGGATGGAGGATGAGCTGGATGAGGTGGAAAGCGGCAAGATCCCCTGGAAGCAGCTGCTGCGGCAGTTTTACGGCGGCTTTGAGAGCAATCTCCAGCAGGTGGAGAAGGACATGGAGGGCGTATATCTGAAGGTCCCCGACGAAGTCACCGAGGAGAAATGCGACGTGTGCGGCCGCAATATGGTAGTCAAGTCCGGCCGGTTCGGCCGGTTCCTGGCCTGCCCCGGATATCCGGAGTGTACGTTTACCAAGCCCCTGGTGGTGGAGATGCCGGGCCGCTGCCCCAAGTGCGGCGGGCGGCTCATGAAGCGCACCGGCGTCAGCAAAAAGACCGGCAAGCAGTACACCTATTACTGCTGTGAGCGGCTCAACGCCGCCGACGAAAGCGCCCGCTGCGATTTCATGACCTGGGACGTGCCGGTGAAGGACGACTGTCCCGTGTGCGGACACACCATGTTCAAAAAGGCCGGCAAGGGCTTCCGCAAGCCCTTCTGCATCAATCCCGACTGTGCCAACTTCCTGCCGGAGGACAAGCGCGGCTATGTGAAAAAGGCCAGGACGGAGGAGCCCGCGGCAGACGGCGGTCAGGCCGACGGCAGTCAGGCAGACGGCGGTCAGGCAGACGGCAGTCAGGCCGACGAAGCCCCGGCAGAGGAAAAAGCACCCGCCAGGAAAGCAGCGGCTAAGAAAGCCGCCGCCAAAAAGCCTGCCGCCAGGACGGCCAAAGCCACCAAATCCACTAAGACTACCAAGACTACCAAAACCACTAAGACTACCAAGACCACCAAGACCACCAAGACCACCAAGAAAAAGACGGAGGAAGCATGAACCATGTAACAGTCATCGGCGCGGGGCTGGCCGGCAGCGAATGCGCCTGGCAGCTGGCCCAGCGGGGTATTTCCGTGACCCTGCGGGAGATGAAGCCGGAAAAATTGACTCCCGCCCACCAGACCGCCGATTTTGCGGAGCTGTGCTGCTCCAATTCCCTGCGGGCAGCGGGGCTGGAAAACGCCGTGGGCCTGCTGAAGGAGGAGCTGCGGCAGCTGGGAAGCCTTTTGATCCGCTGCGCGGACGAGACTGCCGTCCCCGCAGGCGGAGCCCTGGCGGTGGATCGCCACGGCTTTTCCCGGCTGGTAACGGAGCGGGTCAGAAGCCACCCCCTGATCACCGTGGTCCCCGGTGAGGTGACGGACCTGCCGGAGGGGGATGTGGTGGTGGCCACCGGTCCCCTGACCTCCGATGCCCTGGCGGACCGGCTTATGTCCATGCTGGGCGGACAGGACTCCGCCCTGCATTTCTTCGACGCGGCGGCGCCTTTGGTGAGCTTCGACAGCGTGGACATGGACAGCGGCTTTTTCGCGTCCCGGTACGACAAGGGGACGCCGGACTACATCAACTGCCCCATGGACCGGGAGGAGTATCTGGCCTTCTGGCAGGAGCTGATCCACGCCCAGGAGGCGGAGGTTCACGGCTTTGAGGATAAAAACGTATTCGAGGGCTGTATGCCCGTGGAGGTCATGGCCCGGCGGGGAGAGGACACCCTGCGCTACGGTCCCCTGAAGCCCCGGGGCCTCAAGGACCCCCGCACCGGGAAGGAGCCCTATGCCGTGGTGCAGCTGCGCAAGGACAACGCCGACGGCACCATCTATAACCTGGTAGGGTTCCAGACCCACCTGCGCTTCCCGGAGCAGAAGCGGGTGTTCTCCATGATCCCCGCTCTCCATGATGCCAGATTCCTGCGCTATGGCGTGATGCACCGGAACACCTATCTGGACTCTCCCCGGCTGCTGGACCGGTATTACCGGCTGAAGGCGATGCCCCGCATTGCCTTTGCCGGACAGATGACCGGCGTGGAAGGGTATGTGGAGTCCTGCGCTTCGGGCTTTCTGGTGGGGGTGGAGACCGCCCGGCGGCTGCTGGGCCAGCCGCCCATCGACTTTCCCCGGGAAACGGCCATCGGCGCCTTGGGCCTGTACGTCAGCAACGAGTCCGTGGGCCAGTTCCAGCCTATGAACATCAATTTCGGTATTATGCCGCCCCTGGACCACCGGGTCAAGGGCAAGCGCAACAAAAACGCCCAGCTGTCCCAGCGGTCGCTGGCCATTATCGAGCAGCTGAAGCAGGAGGTTCTGAGCTATGAAGATCATCATTGACGCCATGGGCGGCGACAACGCCCCGCTGGAAATCGTAAAGGGCGCCCTGCTGGGCATGGAGCACTGGGGCGTGGAGGTGCTGCTCACCGGCGACACGGAGGCCATTCTCCGGGCCCTGCGGGACTGCGGCCATGATACCATCCCCCATGGGATGGAGATCGTCCACACCACGGAGACCGTGGACATGTGCGACGATCCCTCCAAGGTGTTTCGCCACAAGAAGGACACGTCCATGGGCGTGGGCCTGACCCTGCTGCGGGACGGCAAGGCCGACGCCCTGGTTTCCGCCGGGTCCACCGGCGCGCTGCTGGCCGGAGCCACCCTGATTACCAAGCGCATCCGGGGCATCCGCCGGGCGGCGATGGCTCCGGTGATTCCCACCACCGGCGGCCGGGCCGTGCTCATCGACTGCGGGGCCAACGCCGAGTGCACGCCGGAGTATCTGCTGCAATTCGCGTACCTGGGCAGCTTCTATGCCGGACGGGTCCTGGGGCTGGAGCGCCCCCGGGTGGGCCTGCTGAACATCGGCACGGAGGACAGCAAGGGCACGGACCTGCAAAAGGCGGCCCTGGCCCTGCTGCGGCAGGCAGGCGCCGACGGGCACCTGAACTTCATCGGCAACATCGAGGCCAAGGAGGCCATCAAGGGCGGCTGCGACGTTATCGTCACAGACGGCTTCTCCGGAAACATCCTGCTCAAGACCATGGAGGGCGTTGGCTCCTTTGCGGGCCATGCCCTGGGCGATATTTTCAAAAAGAATCTGCTGACCAAGCTGGCTGCCGCCATGGTCATGCCGGGGCTGCGGGCCTTCAAGGCCCAGCTGGACCCCAATAAGGTGGGCGGCACGGCGTTTATCGGCATCTCCAAGCCCGTGATCAAGGCCCACGGCGCCTCCAACGCCGAGGCCATCGACAACGCCATCGGCCAGGCCAGACAGGTGGCGGAAAGCGGCATTATCGGACAGATTCAGGAAAATATCCACCTGATGCAGCTCCAGGCGGAATAATTGCGAAAAGGGTATTGACAGACCTGACCAATTGCCGTATTATTTTCCAAGACAAAGCCCGAAAGGAGGGATCATCTCATGACGATGGACGAGATCTTCAAGACCATGCAGGATCTGATCGCTGAGCAGTTTGCCATTGATACCGACGAGATCGGCATGGATAGTTCTTTTGTGGACGATCTGGGCGCCGACTCCGTGGACCTGGTGGAGCTGGTCATGGCCATGGAGGAGGAATTCGACGTCGGCGAGATCGACGAGGAGGACCTCACCGGTCTGAAGACCGTGGGCGACTGCGTGCGCTATCTGTATAATAAGCTGAACTGAATCAATCAGGCAGCTGAAAAAGAAGGCCCCGTTGGTTGCAACGGGGTTTCCTTTTTCCGCTGCGGAAAGGAGAAAAACATCATGCATACCCTGCAAGTACTGGAAAAAAAGCTGGGCTACACCTTCCGCTGCAAGGAGCAGCTTCAGGCGGCCCTGTACCACAGCTCCTACGCCAACGAGCACCGGTGCTGCGGCGTCAGCAGCAACGAGCGGCTGGAGTTTCTGGGGGACGCCGTGCTGGGTCTGGTCACGGCGGACTATCTGTATCACAAGCACCCGGACCTGCCGGAGGGAGACCTGACCCGGATGCGGGCGGCGCTGGTGTGCGAGGAGAGCCTGTATGAGGTGGCCCAGCGCCTGGGCCTGGGCAGTGAGCTGCGGCTGGGCAAGGGCGAGGAGGCCGGCGGCGGCCGGCAGCGGCCCTCCATCCTGGCCGACGCAACGGAGTCCGTGTTCGCGGCGGTGTACCTGGACGGCGGCATGGAAGCCGCCCGGGCCCTGATCCACCGGGTGCTGCTGGACAAGGAGCAGGAGGAGGCCGTGGAGGAGCGCCGCCGGGACTATAAGACGGAGCTTCAGGAGCTGGTCCAGCGCCGCAGCAACCAAACGCTGCACTACGAGATGATCGGCGCCACCGGCCCGGACCACGCCAGGCAGTTTACTTGTGCGGTGCTGCTCAACGGCGAAACCGCCGGTACCGGCACCGGCAGGAGTAAAAAAGAGGCCGAGCAGTCCGCTGCCAGGGCAGCGCTGCAGGCGCTGGCGTAATGCGCTTTACAATTTGTCAAAAAAGGGCGCCGCCCTTTTTTGACAAGCTCAAACGCTCCCTGTGCCTTCCGGCACAGGGAGCGTTTGTTCACAGATTCATATACCGGTAATCCTTCCGCAGGATGTTCCGCACCATGGGGATGCCCATGATGATGTCCGCGGCGATCCACGCCAGCGGGTCCGCAGCACACAGGGCGTAAAACGCCGCCGGGCTGGCCGCCGCGCTGACGGCGCCCCCTGCCACAGCCGCAGGCAGCACCAGGCACACGGCGATCCGGGCCACCAACTCCGCTGCGCCGGCCCCCAGCACGAATTGGGACCGTCCGATGCCCTGGACACAGTTGCGGGTGATGAATACGCAGCCCAGGAACAGATACATGGAATAATCCACATACAGGAACGTGTTGCCGAACCGGATGGTATCTGCCGTGATCTTGTCCGCCGACAGGAAGATATGCAGATATGTATTGTTCAGCGTCAGCAGCAGTCCGCAGCTCACCTCCGCCACGGCGATGATGGCCATCATCCCCAGAGCCTGCAGCGCGCCCCTGCGGATGCGGTCATGGTTGCCCGCGCCCAGGTTCTGGGCGGTGAAGCTGGTCATGGCCGTGCCCAGGGCATTCATAGGCGTTGCCGTCAGGTTGGACAGCTTGTTGGCCGCGCCGAAGCCCATCTGGGCGGAGGAGGACACCATAACGCCGTCCAGCATGTCAAACTGTACCACCACGCCCTGCATGACGATAATGCCGATGGCCAGCACCGAGAATTGCAGCCCCAGGGGCACGCCCTGCACCACATGGCGGCGGATATCGCCCCGGGTGATCCGCATGTCCTCCCGGTGCAGCCGCAGCTGAGGATACTTGGCAAAGGCATAGATGAAGCACGCCACCGTGCTGATGAGCTGAGCCGCCACCGTGGCAATGGCCGCACCGGCCACGCCCCACCGGAACACCATGATGAACAGCAGGTCCAGCCCCACGTTCAGCACCGTGGAAAACAGCAGGAACAGCAGCGGCGTCAGGGAGTCGCCCATGCTGCGCAGAAACGCGCAGATGAAGTTATAAAACAGCTGGGCCCCGGTGCCCGCGAAGATGATGAAGCAATAGGTATACGCGGCGCGATACACCTCGGCATTGTCCGGCGTCACGTTGATCCACGCCAGCATGGGATTCAGCAGCGCCAGGGCCAGGGCCGTCAGCAGCACCGTCAGCACCGCCGACAGGATGATCTGGGTGGCCAGGGACCGCCGCACGCCTGCCTGGTTCCGGGCGCCCACCTGGCATGACGTCACCACGCAGAAGCCTGCGCTGACACCGAAGGCGAATTGCAGAAAGATGAACACCAGCGACGTGGTGTCGTTGACGCCCGCCACCTCCTGGGCCGTCAGCGTCTGGCCCACAATGGCCGCGTCACTGATGGAATACACCTGCTGCAGCAGATACGACAGGATCACCGGCAGCGAAAAGATCAGAATCGTTTTCCAGCATGTCCCCTTGGTCAGGTCCATTGGCCCGAACAGGGATTTTTTCTGTTTTTCCATAGCATTTACCTCCCATTAAAAGGAACAAATGATTATAGCCCCGCTGCCCCCCGGTCGTCAAGCGGCAGAACGCACAAGTTTTTTGTAATTTCTGCCGAAAATACATGCATGTTTATCGTGTATATTCACAACGAATATTAGAAATAATAATGTCAGGTATGTCGGATTTGTTATTTACTTCTGACGCGCTTTTCGGTATAATAAGGGGCTGTTGGCGGTGGAAACCCGCCAAAAATTCTGTTATGATATAGATGAGGAGACAAAGACATGTCAAATTGCGCGATCGTGGGTATCAACTGGGGCGACGAGGGCAAGGGCCGCATGGTGGACTACCTCACCCAACAATATGACGTAGTGGTGCGCTATCAGGGCGGCGGCAACGCCGGGCACACGGTCATCAACGAAAAGGGCAAGTTCGCCCTGCATCTGCTGCCCTCCGGCATTTTCCGCTCCGGTGTCATGAACATCCTGGGCAACGGCGTGGCCCTGGACTGCGAGAATCTGCTCAAGGAGATCGACACCGTCCGCCAGGGCGGCGTGGACATCACCCCCGAGAATCTGCTGGTCAGTGAACGGGCCAGTCTGCTGCTGCCCTGGCACCGGGAGCTGGACGCCCTGGAGGAGCAGCGGCTGAAGGATAAGAAGTACGGCTCCACCAAGCAGGGCATCGCCCCCTTCTATTCCGACAAGTACCAGAAAAAGACCGTCCTGGCCGGCGAGCTGCTGTACCCCGACCATCTGCGGGCCCATCTCCAGGACCTGCTGGAGTGGAAGAACCTGATCCTCCGGGAGGTCTACGGCGCCAAGGGGTACACCATGGACGAGATGATGGCCTGGGTGGAGCAGTACGGCCAGCGGGTGAAGCCCTATGTGGCCGACACCAGCCGCTATCTCCACCAGGCCCAGGCTGACGGCAAGTCCATCCTGTTCGAGGGCCAGCTGGGCGCTCTGCGGGACCTGGACTACGGCATCTATCCCTATACCACCTCCTCCAACACCATTTCCGCCTTTGCCCCGGTAGGCTCCGGCCTGCCCGGCGCATCCATCGACAAGGTGGTGGGCGTGGTGAAGGCCTATTCCTCCTGCGTGGGCGAGGGCCCCTTTGTCTGCGAGTGGTTCGGCGCGGATGCCGAAAAGCTCCGGGACGCCGGTGACGAATACGGCGCCAAGACTGGCCGTCCCCGCCGGGTGGGTCCCATCGACCTGGTGGCCACCCGCTACGGTGTCCGGACCCAGAATGCTACCAACATTGCTCTGACCAAGCTGGACATTCTCAGCTACATGGACCGGATCCCCGTCTGCGCCCATTATGAGATCAACGGCCAGCGCACCGACGAATTCCCCTTCCCGGTGCTGCTGGACCAGGCCAAGCCCGTTGTCGAGTATGTCCCCGGCTGGGCCTGCGACATTTCCGCCGCCCGCACCTGGGAGGATCTGCCCCAGGCG
>ULWL01065512.1_pt1 | contig 23677 bp, 20 predicted proteins | sample 1960171 | NCBI WGS metagenome assembly ULWL01 (sample SAMEA4835807, study PRJEB28245) | human gut metagenome | biome: gut microbiome; material: fecal sample | place: Denmark | collected 2008 | reverse complement strand
GCAGCCAATCTATTGTCGCTTATTGCTCCGTATGCATCAACACTCTCTGCACAGATTCGTATTTTATAATATTTTCCGTCAAAATACGCTTGAAGCTTGGCAGCAAAATCAGGGTCTCCTGCCTCGGAACGTAGCCAGTACGGTGCTGCTTGGGTCTTGTTACCCACTCTTGTTGCGATTCTTTCCTCATCTGTTTTATAATACTGTTCAAGGGAAACGCATTGACAAGTGAAGACTTTGCTGATTTCGTAAGAAAAAATGAAATTTGTGAGTTTTATATTGCCGGTGCAGATGCTATCGCATGTGTAAAATCCACTTGCTACAATATGGCTAAGATGGGATATATCGTTCATGTTCTATCAGATTGTATCACAAGCTATGATAAAAGAAAAATAGACGAGATGTTTAAGCAAAAATCTCAGAGTTCTGACCTCAAATGATTCATAAACGATTTCCGGGAACGATGTAACAAAAACGACCGCTTTACTTTCATTGTATTTTTCACGAATCTTTTTTGCAAAAGAAATGCCGTTGATTTCCGGCATCATATAATCCAAAACAAACAGGTTGAACTCATCAATACGGTTTTCAAGCTCAACATAGCTGTTAAACACTTCATATTCTACATCTGTTTTCTTTTCGGAGATGTAATCCTCAACATATGATACAGTTCTCTCCTGTGAAGCAACCTCGTCATCACATATTGCAATTTTCATAATTCTGCCCTCAAAATTATTTTAGGCAATACCGCACAGGCGGCGGCACAACCTTTATTATTATATAGCAAGAAGAATATGATTTCAAGGCATAATCCATCCAAAAAATGTAAATTAAAATATCATATTTATGTAATATTGACAGCATGAACGCACATAGCTTTATATAGTCTTGCACCGCCTTACGACAAAAAGAACCGTTACACTTACCAAAAAGATAAATGTAACGGTTTGGTGTTTTAATTTTGATTTTAATTGAGCTTCAATGTTAACAGGCTGGAAACCGAATTCTTTTCATTTGTAATAGTAAATGAACCGTTATAGTCCTTTGCAAACTGCTCTAATATTTTTAAGCCGTATCCGTGTTCCTCTTTGTTGTCTTTTGAAGTTTTCTTTTCAATGACAGGAGCTTTGCAAGGGTTCTCAGTTTTTATATAAAGATAGTCGTCAATTGTTTTAACCGTAAGTGAAACAAATTTATTATGATTATCTTCCAGTGCCAAATTTGCCTCAATGCTGTTGTCCAACATGTTTAACAATGCACGGCAGATATCGGAATCGCTTATCCCTAAATTCTCGCTGATTGAAATTGATACGTTAAACTCAATGTTTTCTTTTTTACAGGTTTTAGATTTGTTTGTAACGATGGCATTAATTAAACTGTTTTTACAATAATAGCCCGTGTCTATATGCCGAACGGTTTCGGAAAGCTCATCAAAAAGATGCTCGGCACTTTTTATGTCATTTTCATCATAAATAAGCTCTTTAACAATCTCCAAAGCACCACCGATATCATGTTTGATTTTTCTAAGCTCAAGTTCATTTTCGGTCAGGTCACTGAAATACTGGTAATTCAATTTGTTCTTTTCTTCAAGGATGGTGTTTTCGGCTTTTAGCTTTTCTGCATTAATACTTTTGGTGTATTGTTTAAATATCCAAATATCTGTTCCTATGTACAATGTCATTATTCCTATCAGAGTTATAGGAGTGATCTTTTGTAGATCGCTTCCCCAAATGTTTTCCTGCTTAAAAGCGTTAACAAAGAGGAAAGAAAGCAAGTAGAACACAAATATTTGACTCGCCGGAATGATTAAGTATATAAGCGTATTTCTATTAATATTATTTTTGTTTCTGTTTTTAATAATGCTTCCGACCGGGAATAAAACCAGGCAGACAAGGAAAAGACTGAGCAGTGCGGACAAAACTGCAAACTCTTTTGTGTTGATATCCATTGTTATCTGCAAAATTATATATGCCAAGACTTCCAAGGGAACTAAAACAATAAAATATAATACAATATTCAGGATTCTGTTGAACAGGCTGTTTTTATAAATAAGCAGGGAAACGATGATGAGCAATAGCAGAGATATTATTCCAAACGGCTGCTTTGTGCTGGTAATATAGCTCATAATAAAAGGAGCGTCCCACAAAAAAGCCATGATCAAAACATTAAAAATCGGATATTTGAATTTGGATTCCTGCATATAGTTCAAAAATATTCCCGGAACAAAACCGAAAATGAGCTGAATTGCTATGTAAGAAATATTTAATATGGATTCTCTCATACCTGGTGACTCTCCTTGAAAATAAAAAATGATGCCTGAAGGCTGCGCTTGTATTTCCTGCTGATGGGAATAATTTTATTGTTCGTGAGCAGGCAGCTGTTGTTGATAATTTTTGAAACATACCGTAGATTAACGATATATGCAATGTGACTTCTTGAAAAATCCGAATTCAGCTTTGGAATTATTTCATCAAAGGAAATGTTGGAAATATATGTATCGCTCTCGGTAAAGATAAATTTTTGTCTGCCGTGACTTTCGATATATATAATATTGTTGAGCGGAAGACAGCGTGTCAGCCCTTTCGATGTAAATTCGAGGGTTTCTTTTATTGTGCTTTGCTCCACGATGTTATCAATATGATTAAAAAGAAGATTCTCGTTTATCGGTTTTCCGATAAATCCGAACGGCCGAAAGTTTTTAAAAATATCTTCAAAATACTCCATCGGATAGGCTGTGAAAAAGATTACCTTTGTGTCGGGAGATTTTTTCAGCAGCTCCGTTGCTCCGTCAATGCCGTTTTTGTCATCTAATTTTATGTCGCTGATAAGGATATTTGCGGTTTCGCCGGAATTAAGCATTGTTTTTATGTCGGAAAATGTAAAAACCGTATGCTCATCACCGTAATGCTCGGTGATTATTTTTTTAAGAAAATTTAATGTTGAAAGCTCATCGTCGCAAATAAATAGGTTCATTTTCTCACGTCACCTCAAATTTATTTTATATTAAAAATGCGAAAAGTCAAGTTGTTTGTAACATTAAGTAAAAATATGTAACAGTTTTCTCGTTGAATACAATGCAAAGTGTTACATATACGTACCAAGTATTACAGTTTTATTGAAAAAAGTTTTATAAAATATATAATAAAATATGTAAATTTTACCAATACAGACATAATGATGAGAAAAACGGAAGCTTAATGCAGTGGTTTAAAACGGCGACTTAATATAATTACGGTATTGTACTGCTTTCAACGGTAAATCGGTATAAATCAAATTACGGCTGAAGAATATCCGTATGTATAATAAAGGCGTAAACAAAATCACTTAAGGAGAGGTTTTTAATGAAAAAGAAAGTTGTTACATCGGTCATCGCAGTTATCCTTGCGGCAGGAATCGGAACAGGGGTTTATTTCGGCGTGAAGTCAAAGGACAAAGCTCAGCAGCCGAACGCACCTGAGGTAACCACGCTCGACGAAACAACAACATCCGCAGACGAAAAGACAACCGAAGCAGTAAAGGCCAATGCGGTTGATAAAAAGACCGAAGCGACGACGGTAGAGCCTGCGGCAGGCAATACGGGAAAGATTCAGTATTCAAATATCATGACGAGGGACGAATTTAATAAAGCTTACCCGATTTGCTCCAATCCCGTTAAGAGCTTCTCGACCGGCAAGTATTATGCGCCGATTGCAGAAAATACCGGAGACGGTGTAATGGCACTTCGCTGGGGTACTGACGGAAGAAGCGTTATGGTAACAACAGATGAGGAAAATGGCTTTTACACTTTTTATAAGCTGAACGATTACGGTGAGATAATTGAAAATGGATATTACGGCGTTTCGGAAACCGATTCGAACAAGATGGATTATATTAAGCGCACATCGAAGTTCTGGTATAACGAAAATCATGAGATCATCAAATATGGCTCAAGCAAAAGCGAAAGTTCAAATTATACATATGATAAAGACGGAAATCTGACCTCCTTTGGTGATGACTTTGTAACAGAAAAGCTGACATATGACAGCAACAGAAATCTTACCAAGTATTTTGTTAGCTCAGATGATGAACTTCTGGGCAAAACAATTACATTCAGATACAAGACAAACAATATCGGACTTCCGGTTTATGTATGGACAACCGTTAACGGAGGAACAGAGGACGAGGGCAGTAGCATTGAGTACACAGAGGTATCCAAAGCACAGTACAATTTCTACATGAGCTATCTCAAAGCCTTAGACTGTGTGAGAGCAACCTACTGACATATAAAACAGCGGAGAGGGTCAACATGAAAAAGAACATTATTATTATCATTGCAGCAGTGATTATTGCGGCAGGAATCGGAACAGGGGTTTATTTCGGTGTGAAGTCAAAGGACAAAGCTCCGCAGCCGAACGCACCTGAGGTAACCACGCTCGACGAAACAACAACGGAAGAGAAAATCGAATACGGTGAATTCAACGTTACCAAAGAGGAATATGACAGGAATATGCCGGTTCATTCAATTCCGGTTCAGAATTTTGAAGAGGGAAAGTATTATGCGCCGATAAGCTATATCGCAAGCTACGGACCGCTTAATATCAACTGGGGCAGCGACGGCAGAACAGTTACGATAGAGGGATTTACTAATGACCACGGCTTTACCGTGCTGAAGCTGAATGAATACGGTGAGGTCATCGGAAAGACGTATTATGATACCGATTCCTCCTATGATTCCGAAGATACAAAGTATGTCAAAAATGTCATGAAGCCTACCGAGATCTATAACGAAAGCCATCGGCTTATCGCTTTCAGCAGCAGCCTGCAGAAATATGCTTTTGAGCATGACGAGAAAGGAAATATTACAAAAGCGGTCTACGGCACTCCCGACGATTTTATGGAAACATTTGAATATGACGCAAACGGAAATATTGTTAAATTCGTTATCAAGGACTACTATAAAGGCTTGGGCGACGGAGGCTATTGGGAGAATTACGACAGCTATGACAGAATTGTAACAGTTAGGTATGAGCTTAATTCTCTCGGGATTCCCGTTCGCATGTTTGAAAGATATAACGGCGAGGATACGGAGGATGAACATGGACTCAGCTATGCCGAAGTTTCCGAAGCACAGTATAAATTTTATAATTATTCGCTTAAGGCAAAAATATTTGCAATGTCCCATTCAACATTTTAAACATCGGAGGGGTTGAATTGAAAAAGAACATTATTATTATCATTGCAGCAGTGATTATTGCGGCGGGCTTGGGAACCGGTTCGTTTTTTGGCATAAGAAGTGCCCTAAATCCTGAGAATGTCAAAAATGACGTAACAACCGAGCAAAACGCCGCACCTCAAAATACCGATGATGAAAACAATACCGTGACTGAGGGAAAGCCTAAGACGACTGCGACAAAGAAATCGACACAAAAAGGCAACGGGAAGTTGCTTACGGCAAATTATTATGACTTTGAGATTCTTGCAAATATTCTGAATTATGCAAATTTTACGGTGTGGACCGGTGGTGACAAACCTTCTTTTCCGGAATTTGATTGCACCAAAGAAGAATCATATGAGCTGGAAATTCCGTTTAATGAACGTAATAACCGAAGTCTATACAGATATCTTTTCGGAGAAGCAGATTTTGGTAAATATTATGACGAAATGGATCCTCTAAAAGAACTGGAGAAGGAGAAATATATAACAGTAGAAGAGGCTCCCAAATGGCTCTTCGAAAAAATGAACGCTGAAAATTTGAGAATCATTTCTGAGGAGATATTTAATCTTGATTTTGACAAGTGTTTGGAAACATTTAATGAACATAAGTACGATGGACTGGAAAAGGCGTACATATACGATGGATACTGTTACTATATATATCAAGCAAAGACTAACAATGTTGATGGCAGAACGACCGAGCTTGTATATGACAGTAACAAACAGAAAAGTGATGGATCGTATGAAGTGACTTTTATAGCACGTAAAATGAGTCCGTGGGCTGACTCGGACGAACCACCCTACGGAGATGTGAAGGTTGAATGTTCGCTGAAGGATTATAACGGCATGAGGCTTTGGTCGATCACAAAGGTCGGCAAGGCTTAAGGTATTACCTTAAAAAGGGAAAGTTTCATAAATTATTTTCCTAAAAAGGGGGGATAGGATGATAATGATTGTTTATTGGTTCCTTGCGTTTACGGTGGGTGCGCCGCTGATGTTTCTCATGGAGCTGATAAATCAGAATGACGCATTGCTGGAGTGGCTTGAAAAAATAGGACTCCTTGCAGCTCAATTTATTTAAAAGGAAGGGAAATTTATGATGAAAAAAGTTATCTCAATTATCCTGTGTATCGCAACGCTTGTCGCAATGCTCACCGTCGGCGTGTTTGCGGTCGACGAAGAGCCGACAACGACCGTGACGGTTACGCAGGAGGAACAGCCGCCGGAGGGCGAAATTGACGGACAGTATGACGAGGATGAGGAAGAGCCGGAGGAGAAATTCAATTATTTCAAGAATCTTTGGCTCGCATTTCAGTCGGCGACGATGTGGACGGTATTCTTTCCGGAGACGCTCATAGCATCTCTGATTCTCGGAATCGCAGGTCCGCCGGTAGCGTTTATGATGGTCGGATATGCGTATCTTGAGCTTTGCAGAGCAATAGGCGGCGTTCCCGTCAATGATGAATTCTGCCTCACCTTTAAGGACGGCTGGAACGAAATCAAACGATTTTTATCTCACAAATTTTTAACGGAGGGTTAAGTAATGAAAACAAATGTAAAGAAAATTAATTCAAGGTTATTGTCTTTGATTCTGACAATAATGATGTTGGTATCAATTGTTCCGATGAGCGGAATGACAGTAAATGCTTCTGCGGTGGGCGCAGACGCTGTAAAAAACACGATTAATTCCATTAAATCGGAGTATCCGAATGGTTCATATTTTTCAAAGAACGGCAAAAGATGCGAGCACGGTTCTATTTTCAAAGCATATCCTAACGGAAAAACATGCTATAACTGTGAGCTTCATTCTATTTTGAAGTCAAAAGGAATCAGTACATCAAACTATTCAAATGGATGGACATGTTATTCCTTTGCATCATATTGTTTCACAAAATGCTTCGGAAAGCCGATGGCAGCTGCAAACTATACAGTGGTTTCGTCAGCAAACCTTTCCGGAAAAACCAATGCTCAAAAGTATGATTTCTTCAAGAAAGCAAAAATCGGTGATATACTGCGCACAAGCGGACATTACATGGTTTTTATCAGCTGTGACAGCGAGGGAGTAACGGTATATGACTCGAATGTTGGCGGAATTTACTATTGTATACAGGGTCACAAGCGCTGCTCAAAGCATAAAAGCGATTATACAAAGGGCGGATACACCGGAAGTGTAAGATACGGAAAGATGAAATATTCAAGCGTTACATATTCTTCAATCAAAATTTGGCACGCAAAGAATTATGATTCGTCAACATCATCCACCGAAAAGATTCTTACAATAAAATTCAACGGCAACGGCGGTGTAATCAAATCCGACAGATTCAAGCTTGTTTCAAACATGGTATATGAGGGAAGCAAGCTGCTTGAAAGCGAATGGGTATACGATAAGCCGGATCCGGTTTACGGCCTTTGGAATGCAGAATCATTCGGACTTTACAGAATGGGATATACATTCGTCGGCTGGGGAACAACTCCGTCGGGCGGAAAAATTTTTGATCAGGACGATACCAGTGTTAAACCGTCGGATATGTCGCCGAACATAAAGAATGGTAGCTGCACAATTACCCTTTATGCTATTTGGAAGCCGATAACAGGTTCTTTTAACTACAATGCTAACGGCGGCAGCGGAAATACATCGGCATTTAATGTTACGTTCGGAAACAATTTTTCAGTTTCAAACAATTCCTGCAAACGAAGCGGATATAAGCTTGTCGGCTGGAATGTTAAGAGAAACGGAGATAACACATGGTTCGTTGGTGGTTCGGCAGGCTGGGTAAATGATTCAACGATAAAGCAAAAGGGCTATACCAAAAAGCTTTATGCAAACGGTTCAAGTTGGACATTTGAAGACAGTTGGGTCAGAAAGGATGCAAAATCGGAATCTTACACATTCTATGCTGTTTGGGAGTATGTTCCTACAAAAGCACCCAAGCTTGACAAAAAGAGTATCAGTCTCAAATACAAGGACAGCGATACAATTTCCGTAACAAACGACGTTAAGGTTACATGGGAAAGCTCCAATTCTTCTGTAGTTTCCGTTGACCAATACGGTAATATCACAGCAAAAAAGAAGGGCAATGCAACTATTATAGCAACATCATCGGACGGATTGACCGCTGAATGCCAAATTACCGTTCGCATGGAGTGGTGGCAGACGCTTCTCAAAATTATTTCTTTTGGTATTTATTAAGGCGATAACGCATAAATTGCGGCACACACCATTTTAAAATCTATAAAAAATTCAACCGCTTCCCTCGGGAGGCGGTTGTTTATTGTGGAGATGTTAAATTATAAATCGGTCGCCGACTTGGAAAACAAAGTCGCCGCTTTTGAGGAGAGACACAAGCTCATGCTCATTTTCGGGGAGGTGTGCCGCTCTTGTGGCGCAGAGATTATCATGGCCGATGTGGTGATAATCCGTTCCCGCTGTGGCAATTTTGCCGTTCTCCCTTGCGTATCTTTCGGCGAGGGCAACCCTCGAATTGTGATTAGGGTGCATATTGAAAACCTCAACGCCGTCAAGATAATTTTCAAATCCGAGCTCCATTCCGTTCCTGAACGGATGAGCTTGCAGAAGGAACATATCGTCGGTTTTAAAATTTTCGACAAAATTCTCAAGCGTTCCCGTCATATATGAATACATTTCCTCAAGCTGCGAAAGCTCAAAGCCGAAAAGAAGATAATCATTGTTGTTTTGGCTCGGAAATCTCAGCTCTGCACCGAGATAAACCTTCATTCCGAGCTTGTCGCCGGTTTCGAGTGCTTTGAGATAATCACTGCGATATATTTCGAGAAAGTCTTCTAGCTCCGGCTTGGGGTAAAAATGATTGGTTATGGCAATTCCGTCATAGCCGGCGTCGTGGAAAATCGTCACAACATCCTCGGGCTTGACCTGTGAGCAGCCGCTGGCAGGTGAGGTGTGTGCATGAAGCTCAAGCCTGTAGGGATAAGCTTCTTTAATTTGCTTTTCTGCATTTTCTTTAAACATAATTGTTTCTCCTCAGATTTCATTAACCATCATTTTATAAACTATCTCACCGATCTCGTTTGTTTTGAGGTCGGCGATTTTTTCGTAAGGAATCACGTCAAGAATTTTCAGATAAACATTTGAGTGATGCCTGAACATATTTTTGTTGGCTTCTCTCGTGTTTTTAACAACGGAAACAACAATCGGTACCTTAGCTTTTTTCGCAATCTTAAATGCGCCGTTTCTGAACGGGAGCAGTGTGCCGGGCTTTTTATTGACATAGCCCTCGGGGTAAATTCCCATTGCACACACACCGTTTTTAATGTTGTCAGCCGCTCTGTTTATCGCCTTAACCGCTTCACGGCTGTTCTCTCGGTCGAGACCGACACAGCCGGATTTTGCAAGATATTTTCCTGCGGCAAAGATGCCGAAGATCTCTTTCTTTGCGACAAAAGCAAGATTCTTATCCGCCAAGGCGGTTATGGTAATCATCGGGTCAAAGGTTGAAAGGTGATTACAGACTAACAGAAATTGTCCGTCATCCGGCACAAGCTCCTTGCCCTCGACGTGAACGTGGACCTTTGCGGTTTTGAGAAAAAGATTGATACTTGAAAGCATGAATCTTCTGTAAGAATTGTGGATATTGCTCGTGTAGGCCTTGTTCGTCGTGAAAGAATAAAGGCAGAAAGCACCGAGGTGAAGCAATAAAAAGCAAACGTATATTAAAGGAAACAGCAAAAGCGGCTTCCAGATATCCCCGAAGCTTTTGACAAAGCCCTTGAAGTACGTTATGAGAAAATCCACAAGTGCGCTGAGCACCGCATATACCAAAGCCATAATAACTCCCAAATTGTGCAATATTGCCTTAAAATAAAGTCAAAATTATTTTTTACGGAAATGCCGACGTTATTCCTCCTTGTCAAACGAGCCGGTGTAAAGCTGATAATATCTGCCCTTTGCGGCAATAAGATCATCATGATTGCCTCGCTCGATTATACGTCCGTGATCAAGTACCATTATAACATCGGAATTTCGAATCGTCGAGAGTCTGTGAGCGATGACAAATACCGTTCTGCCCTTCATCAGAGCATCCATGCCCTTCTGAACAATGGCTTCGGTTCTCGTGTCAATAGAGGAGGTCGCCTCGTCGAGAATCATAACCGGCGGATCTGCAACTGCAGATCTTGCGATTGCAAGCAGCTGACGCTGACCCTGTGAAAGATTGCCGCCGTTGGCTGTCAGCATGGTGTTGTAACCATCGGGAAGCATACGAATAAATTCATCGGCATTTGCAAGCTTTGCGGCTGCGATACACTCGTCATCACTTGCATCGAGTTTGCCGTAACGAATATTTTCCATAACTGTGCCGGTGAACAGGTTCGTTTCCTGAAGAACGATTCCGAGAGAATGGCGAAGGTCGTCCTTCTTTATCTTGTTGATGTTTATTCCGTCGTAACGAATCTTGCCGTCGGCAACGTCGTAGAAACGGTTGATAAGGTTTGTAATAGTAGTTTTGCCTGCACCCGTTGCACCGACGAATGCGACCTTCTGGCCGGGCTCGGCAAAGAGAGATATATCGTGAAGAACGATTTTATTCGGCTCATAGCCGAAATCCATGTGTTCCATGCGAACGTCGCCCATAAGCTTGGTGTAGGTAACACTGCCGTCCTCGTGAGGATGCTTCCATGCCCATGTTCCGGTGCGTTCCTTGCATTCAACGAGTTTGCCGTCAACCTCTTTTGCGTTGACAAGCGTAACATAGCCGTCGTCAACCTCAGGCTTCTCGTCCATAAGATCGAAGATTCTGTCCGCACCGGCGAGAGCCATAACAATGCTGTTGATATGCTGCGAAATCTGGCTGATGTTGTTTGTAAACTGCCTTGTCATGTTGAGAAAAGGAACAACAACGGCAATGCCGAGTGCCTGACCCGAGAGTGAGAGATTGTGAACATTCGGAGAGAGGATGAGAAGTCCGCCGATGAAAGCAATACAAACGTAAAGAATATTGCCGATGTTACCCATGATTGGCATAAGGATATTCGCAAAGCTGTTTGCTTTTGAAGCTTCTTTGAAAAGCTCACCGTTGATTCTGTCAAAATCCTTGCAGCTTTCCTGCTCATGGTTAAATACTTTAACGACCTTCTGACCGCTCATCATTTCCTCAATGAAGCCTTCTGTTTTACCGAGAGCCTTCTGCTGACGAACAAAAAACTTGGCAGAATTGCCGCCGACCGTTTTGACGACTATCATCATCAATCCTACTGCACCGAAAACGATAAGCGTCATCCAAACGCTCAGGTAGAGCATGTAAACAACAAGAATGATGATTGTCAATGCCGACTGGATGAGTGCGGGCATAGCCTGAGAAACAAGCTGACGAAGCGTGTCGATATCGTTTGTATAGTAGGACATTATGTCGCCGTGCGGATGCGTGTCGAAATATTTTATCGGCAGTCTCTCCATCTTGCGGAACATTGTTTTACGGGTATTATTGAGGAATCCCTGGGTTACTATCGCCATTATCCTTGCGTGGAAGAAAGATGCGATAACGCCGACGAGATAAATGCATCCCATCATTGCAATGATTTTGATAATGTTTGGCAGTGCAGCATTCCAGCCTGTGTCTATGCCTTTTTTAATTTCAATGATAAAATTATTGAGAAACAGGTTGGAGGTCGTTGAGGCAAGCGTTGAAAGAATAATGCAGACAACTACCGCAATAAGCGGAGCTTTGTACTCGCTGAAAAGCATTTTGAGAATTCTTTTAAACGTGCCTTTCTTAGCTCCGGATTTCATTCCCATCATCGGAGCTTTTCTTCCTTTTGGCATTGGATTACTCATCAAAATCACCTGCCTTTGTCTGAGATTCATACACTTCACGGTAAATATCGTTGTTTTCCATAAGCTCGTCGTGAGTGCCGATTCCGTTGACCTCACCGTTGTTGAGAACGATTATTCTGTCGGCATCCTGAACCGAGGATATACGCTGAGCAATAATAAGCTTGGTCGTGTCGGGAATTTCCTCACGGAAAGCCTTTCTGATCATTGCGTCAGTCTTGGTGTCAACTGCACTTGTAGAGTCATCAAGAATAAGAATCTTCGGTTTTTTGAGCAAGGCTCTTGCTATGCAAAGTCGCTGCTTCTGTCCGCCGGAGACGTTTGTGCCGCCTCGTTCGATATAGGTGTCGTATTTGTCGGGCATTTGCTCGATGAATTCATCGGCCTGTGCGAGCTTGCAAACCCTGATTATATCTTCGTCGGTTGCGTCTTTATCACCCCAGCAAAGATTCTCCTTGATAGTACCCGAGAAAAGAACGTTTTTCTGAAGTACAACGGAAACTGCATCACGCAATGCTTCTATATCGTATTTTCTTACATCGACTCCGCCAACCTTAACACTTCCGCTTGTTGCGTCATAAAGTCTCGGAATGAGCTGAATAAGTGTTGATTTACTGCTTCCCGTTCCGCCGATAATTCCTATTGTCTCACCGGAATTTATGTGGAAGTTTATGCCACGCAATGTGTTGACCTCTTGCTTTTTTGAATAAGCAAAATCAACATTTTCAAAGTCAATCGAGCCGTCCTCGACCTTATAAACGGGATTTTTCGGGTTTTTAATTGTGCTGCTTTCTTCAAGAACCTCAGCAATTCGTACGGCTGAAGCGAAGGACATTGAGATCATAACAAGCGTCGTTGAAACCATGAGGAGGCTCATAAGAACCTGCATGCCATAGGTCAGGATTGATGAAAGCCCGCCAACCTCAAGCTCCGTGCCGCCCGAAGTAACAATTATCTTTGCTCCGAAATAGAATACTATGAGCATGATAACATAGATTGCGGCACTGACAAGGGGATTGGTGAGAGCCATAAGCTTCTCGGCCTTTGTAAAGTCATTGCATACATTGTCGGATGCGATAGAAAATTTATGATTTTCAAAATCCTCACGAACAAAGGACTTTACCGCTCTGATGCCTGCAACATTTTCCTGCACGGAATTATTGAGTGCATCGTAACGCTTAAAAATACGTTTGAACAGCGGCATTACCATCTTTATCATCAGCACAAGTCCGACCGCAAGGAACGGAATAAGTGCAACGAACGCTGTCGTCAGCTTCGGGCTGAGCTTGATTGTCATGACGATTGAGAAAACAAGCATCAGCGGGCTTCTGATTGCCGTCCTGATTATCATCATGTATGAGTTCTGAACATTTGTTACATCCGTCGTGAGTCTTGTTACAAGGCTCGATGCGGAAAACTTGTCAATGTTTGAAAATGAATAATTCTGAACCGCATAGAAAAGATCGTGCCGAAGATTTTTTGCGAAACCGCACGAAGCAACGGCGCAGAAATATCCTGCCAAAGCACCGCAGGCAAGTGAGCAAATTGCGAGAATCACAAGTTTGATGCCGTACTGAGTTATTATGTCCATGCCGCAGCCGGCTTCAATGCTGTCAATGAGCTGAGCCGTTATAAAAGGTATAAAGCACTCGATAACGACTTCGCCTGTGATGAACAGCGGACTGAGCAGAGACGGCAGCTTGTATTCACGAATACATTGCATCAGTCTTTTTATCATATGCATTCAGCATTCCTCCTTTTCGTTTTCATTAATGTAGTAGTTTTTGAGATTTCGTTTCATCCTTTTGATATATTCACACATAGCTTCCTTTTCATCGGAACTGAATCCGTCGGTCAAAACGCTTTCGACAAGGTCCATATCCTCTGCCATAAGGTGCGATATAGCCTTTGACTTATCCGTCATAACAATTTTTTTAAGACGTGCGTCGCAACTTACCGAATGCCTTTCCACAAGACCCTTTTGTTCCATTAGGTTAATAACTTTTGAAGCAGTTGAACGTGTTATTCCGAAAGCTTTTTCAATATCCTTTTGAAAAACATTGTGGTCGACGTTCTCGGTTAGGTAGCCTATTATACAGGCGTTCGTGCCCGTCATTGAATCTATTTTTTCCTTGTTCGGCAGGTTTTCGATAAATCTGTAAATAAGATGTGAAAGCGACCTCAACTCATTATGAACCGTTTCTTTCATGTGTTTCACTCCCTCGTATATTTGTACGACATTCAACATTATAGTTTACTGTTCAATAATTGTCAATATATCCGCCTGTTAACAATTTATGAATTTTCTTTATATGTTTCAAAGAAAAAATCACCCGAAAAGGAGGGGGGAGTAAACCTTTTCGAGTGATTATGAGTTCTGCCTTTGCCGTCACGCAATTTCGATTTCTCGAATCCGATAGATTATCGGGGTGCAATCCGCATGGCGGTTGATTTGGGCATAGAGAATTTCAATATTAACGGCTCGCAAAAGCCGATGCGCTTAAAACTTCCTTGAAATAGCGTTTGCTGTCAGGAGATTTAAGATAGCACGGAATGAAAACTTCTTTTCATTTGCGATCTCGTTTAATATTTTTTTCTCTGCGACATAGTACATGTTGTTTGTCATAAGTCATTCATTCCTTTCTTTTCTTTTTGTGACTACATTATAGCACGGTTATTTTCATTTGTCAAGCGTTTTGCACAAATAATTTATGCTCAATTTGTGCATTTTTACCCAATGAAAATTGTGCTATGTGCATAATCACCTAATTGCAATATATTCAATGGTGTCAAAAGGTGTGATTTTTGACGTTTTTTACAATTTTTGCAAATGACTATAATATAATGATGATGAACATTCCGATTTATGCTATTCTGACGTTTAAAACATTATGTAGTATTGACAATTTTTTGTCATTGTGCTAAAATTTAGGCTGTATTTTTAGGAGGTATTGCATAATCATGTGGTGGAAAATTTTATTGGCTTTGTTGGCTCTTTTTATTGTTGTAACTCTTATAAGGGCAATTTTTTACAAGCCGAAAAAGTTTGAAGGGGTTAAAATCGAGGATGCCGACATCGACGTGGATAAGGTTGCCGAGCATCTGTCAAAGGCAATTCAGTGTAAAACAATTTCAAGAAGCAATCCGGATGAGATAGATTGGTCGGAATTTGATAAATTCCATGATTTTCTTGACGAAGCCTATCCGCTTATAAAGCAGAATACGGTCAAGGAAAAAGTCTCTAAGGCAAGTCTTATCTATCGCTGGAAGGGTAAGAATCCTGACCTTGAGCCGATGGCATTGCTTTCGCATCAGGACGTTGTTCCCGTTGCCGAGGGTACAGAGAATGACTGGACGCATGACGCATTCAGCGGATATAATGACGGAGAGATAATCTGGGGTCGTGGTGCTCTGGATATGAAGAATCATCTTATCTGCGTTATGGAGGCTGTTGAATCTCTTATGGAAGAGGGGTTCCAACCCGAGAGAGATGTTTATCTCTGCTTTGGCCATAATGAGGAGATTGTTTGCTCCGAGGAATCGGGTGCAGATGAAATCGTTAAGGTTCTTCAGTCGAGGGGAATTCATCTTGACAGTGTTCTTGACGAGGGAAGTGCACTTCTTCGTCTTGATGTCAAGGGACTTATTCATACTTATATTGCCGCAGTCGGTGTTGCTGAAAAGGGATATGCCGATATGAAGCTCACCGTTCACGACAAGGGCGGCCACACTTCCGCCGCACCGAAGCACAGCGGTATGGCAAAGCTCGCCAATACTATTAAAGATGTTGAAAGACATCAGTTTAAATCGCATATGCTGCCGTTCCTCAGTGAGCTTTTTGACACTGTCGGCAGAAAGGCGAATTACCTCGGCAGAGTTATTATGTGCAATGTATGGCTTCTCAAGCCGATTATTAAGCTCGTGCTTAAAACCATTCCGGAATCTGCAAGCATGGTCAGAACAATTCAGAGTATCTCAATGTGTGAGGGTAGTCCCGAGCCGAACGTTCTGCCGCAGAGACCGAATATTACAATCAATTTCAGACCTCTTCCCGGTGATACGATTGATGATGTTGAAAAGCATATCCGCAAGGCTGTTCGCTATAAGGATTTGGAGGTTGAACGTCTTTACAGCAAGGAAGCAACCAAGTTCTCACCGACCGATTCGAGAGCATTTAATGCAATCAGAAAGGTTGAGGAAGGACTTCATCCAAATGACGTTGCTGTCGCTCCGTACCTTGTAATGGGCGGCACGGATTCTTACCGTTACGGAAAGATTTGCGACAACATTCTCCGCTATGCGCCGTTTAATGTCTCCGTTAATCTTTTCCTGACAACTCATGCCACCAATGAACGCTGCCCGATTTCGGCACTCAAGGAAAGCGTAATTTTCTTCAGAGAGTATATCAAGGAAGTTTCAAAAGCAGAATAATTTACACATAATAAAAGCACAGAGGCTTAATTCGCTTCTGTGCTTTTTGTATTTTTTAATTAGTTATTATTCAAACGAAGCTCCGCTTGCCTGCTTGTCGGCAATGTCGTTCGGACCGTCTTTCCATGCCGGTACGCATTTCTGCGTAAGATTTCCGCTTGCGTCGAATCTGAACTGGATTTTGTAACCGAGTCCCTTGTAGCTAACGCTGCCGTCCTCATAGGACTGAGTCTGAATGCAGAAAACAGGGGAGTATCCCTGAGATGCAATCGTGTGATCCACCGTGAAAGCAATGCACCAAAGGAGTGCAACACCGACAATGCACATTAAAACAATTTGCAAGGCGTTGAATTTAATCTTTTCCTTGTGCTTCTTGCGAGGCTTTTCGTCGCTTGCTGTCTGATATGCTTCGGTGCTGTCGGAAAGCTCTATTGTGGTTGATGTTTCGTCAATAATGCAGATCGAGTCGGAAGACTCTTCTTCGTCATCGTAGTCTTCTTCGGGAACGCTGCTTGTTTCAATATTCTGAACGGTCGGCTCGGCCTGCTCTTCAACAGGCTCGCCCTCCTGAGACGAAAGCAAATCTATTGCGTCATCTTCATTAAACTTAATTCTGTTTTCAGCCGAAGTATCTTTAAGGAGTTCATCAATTTTATCAAACTGATCCTTTTTATTCTCTTCCATAACAAACCTCCAAATAATTGTAGTTTAATTATATACTATTATGAAATTAAATCAAGAGAAAAAAAGAAATTTAATGATTTCTCAAAAGAAAAAATTATTTTTTTCTTCTCGTATAAGCCGGATTATACCATAAACCGTTCCGCAATACATGAAAAAGTAGAGTGCCGTGAAAGCCTGTCTATCTTGTGAAAGCTTGAAGTCAGAGTCTTCAAATCAAAGAAATGTTTTGTTGTTGCGGGTCATCTCCACGATTTTATTGCAGTTGGGATGATGGTGTATTTTCAGAATCGACCCCGGGTTAAGAAATGAATTTCATTAACAATACCGAAGAAAAAATCACTTTGTTATATGCAGTGTTGTCTTTTGTAATAGATGAGTTCCGATATTGCAAATTATGAAGCTAAAGGTTATTAATCTTTAAAGGATATATTTTGCTTTTTACTTTACCAATCATTTGTATATATTTTTCCAAAAAATCTTGACAAATTTTTTGGATATGATATTATAAAGGTACATCCATTGGGGAGTAGCTATAGGAATTTTCCTATCTGCTGTCGCCACGCGCTTTAAAGGCTTGAAATATCAAGTCATTTTCAGCCGGCAGCAGACCGATGCGATTTTTCGTGTTTGATGCAAGACCTTTGGCAGACGATAAGTCTGTCAAAGGTTTTTTATTACAAAAGAGGAGGTCATTTTTTGAAGTATTATCTTGAAAATGCAAAAGAGGTTCTTTCGCAGACTCAAAGCTCCGAAAAAGGCTTAAGCTCTGCCGAAGCGGCAAAGCGGCTTGAGAAAAACGGTAAAAACAAACTCAAGGAAGCCGAAAAGGAAAGCTTGTTCAGAAAATTTATTAACTCTCTTGCCGATCCGATGATCATTATGCTTCTCGTTGCGGCGGCCATTCAGGGCGTTGTTGCGGTTATCGAAGCCGGCGGAAAGCCGACTGTTCGTGAGTTCGCCGATGTTTTTGTTATCCTTGTTGTTGTTATCATCAACACGATAATGGGTCTCGTTCAGGAGAGCAAGGCAGAAGCGGCTATGGATGCTCTCATGCAAATGACGGCGGCCACCTCAAAGGTTCTTCGTGACGGTGAGGTTGTCGTTCTCAAGAGTGAGGACGTCGTTGTCGGCGATATCGTTCTCTTTGAAGCCGGCGATGCAGTTCCTGCCGACTGTCGAATTCTTGAATCACATTCAATGAAGGTTGAGGAAGCGGCTCTGACAGGTGAATCTGTTCCTGTTACAAAAATGGTTGACGTTCTCATGCTCAAGGACAGCTCAAAGGATGTTGCTCTCGGCGACAGAAAGAATATGCTTTACAGCGGTTCTACAATCGTTTACGGACGCGGTAAGGCTGTTGTTACAGGCACGGGAATGAACACCGAAATGGGTAAGATTGCCGACGCTCTCAGCACGGCCGAGAAAGAGGAAACTCCGCTCCAGAAGAAGATGGGCGAGCTTTCTCATTTCCTCACAAAGCTTGTTATCGGTATCAGCGTTCTTGTTTTCGTTGTCGGTGTTGTTGAAACGCTTGTACTTTCCAATGAACCGTTCACATGGAAGCTTCTCGGCGAATCTTCGCTTAATACATTCATTGCGGCTATTGCGCTTGCCGTTGCCGCTATCCCGGAAGGACTTCCGGCAGTTGTTACGATTATTCTTTCAATCGGCGTTACCGCTATGAGTAAGCGTCAGGCTCTCATCAGGAAGCTGACCGCCGTTGAAACACTCGGATGTACACAGATTATCTGCTCTGATAAGACAGGTACACTCACACAGAATAAGATGACCGTCGTTGAGCATTACGGTGAGGACGAGCAGCTTCTTGCAAAGGCAATGGCTCTCTGCTGCGACGCTGAAATTGACGCAAACGGCAAGGTTACGGGTGAACCGACAGAGGCTGCACTCGTTGCATATGCAAATTCGCTTAATATGCATAAGAGTAACCTTGTTGCCGACATGCCGCGTATCGGCGAAGCTCCGTTCGATTCGGGCAGAAAGATGATGTCAACAGTTCATCAGTCGGCTGACGGAATCGTCCAGTACACAAAAGGCGCACCCGATGAAATTCTCAAGAAGTGTAAATTTGCACTTGTAGGCGGCAAGGTTGTTGAAATCACAGACGATATCAAAGCTGCCGCACTTAAGGACAACAAGAGAATGGCTGACAAGGCTCTCAGAGTTCTTGCTTGTTCATATAAAAAATATGACTCCGCTCCTACGGATTTCGCTCCCGAAGCTCTTGAAAACGACCTTATCTTTATCGGTCTTACAGGCATGATTGATCCGGTTCGTCCCGAGGTTAAGGCTGCTATCGACGAGTGCCGTCAGGCAGGTATCCGTCCTGTTATGATTACGGGCGACCATAAGGATACGGCGGTTGCTATTGGTAAGGAGCTTGGCATTATCACAGACGCTTCGCAGGCTATCATGGGTGCAGAGCTTGATAAGTTCAGCGACGAGGAGCTTAAAGAGGAAGTTACGAAGTATTCCGTTTATGCCCGTGTTCAGCCTGAGCACAAGACACGCATAGTTAAGGCTTGGAAGGCTCGCGGAATGGTTACGGCTATGACCGGTGACGGTGTTAACGACGCTCCGTCAATAAAGGCCGCAGATATCGGTATCGGAATGGGTATCACAGGTACTGACGTTACAAAGGGCACCTCGGATATGGTTCTTGCCGATGATAACTTTGCAACAATTGTTAACGCTGTTGAAGAGGGTCGTAAGATTTACGACAATGTTCTCAAGGTTCTTCAGTTCCAGCTTTCAACAAATCTCAGTGAAGTTATAATCATGTTCGTTGCTTCGATTCTTCACTTCACTATTCTTTCACCCGTTCATCTTCTTTGGATCAACATGGTTACGGACTCGCTCCCGGGTCTTGCACTCGGCATGGAAAAGGCTGAGGGCAACATCATGAGAAGACGTCCGCGTCCGACGACGGACGGTATCTTTTCAAACGGTGCCGGTGTTGACATGGTATGGCAGGGAATTTACCTTGCAATCATCGAAATTGCCGCATACATTATAGGATATTGGCTTGAACCCGTAGGCGGTGCAACACACAGCCTCGCAGGTTTCTTCAGCGGCACGGAATGTGTCAACGCAATGGCAATGGCATTCCTCACAGTTAACTTTGCCGAAATGATGTGTGCAATAAATATGCGTTCACGTCAGGCTTCACTCTTCTCGGCAGACATGATGAAAAAAATGAACTGGTGGCTTGTAGGTGCATTCTTTGCAACAACGGCATTGACTCTCGCGGCTATCTATATTCCGGGTCTTTGCACCGTATTCGGAATCGAACCGGGCACATTCAGCATTGAAGAGCTTGCAATTTCCTTCGGCCTCGCACTTTCAACTGTTCCTGTATTTGAGATAGGCAAGGCAATCAGGCGAGCAGTTAACAAGAAGAAGGAAGCATAAATTCTAACAATAAGCAAACCGCCGACGAGCAATCATCGGCGGTTATTTTATGCTCATTTTTTTGCTGTGAAGAAAAGACGGGGCATCTTGAGAATGATTGAGCCGTTGGCTCTGCGAGGAAAATTCTCGGAAATAATTTCGGTGAGGTCGGCAAGGAATTCCGGTTGTTCCTCATCCGAAAGCATATCGAGATACGGGCGCAGTCCGCTGCCCTTGTACCATTCGATTACGCCGTCATGTGAATGAACGGTGTGATAATACGTCGTTTCCCAAATGTTGAAATTATCACTGAGCCTGCCGAGAATGTCGTAGTAATCCTCCGGCAAAAGATTGTGAAAATTGTGTATTGAAGCAAGCTTTTTCCATTCAACCGTGTGAACGAGCAAATTTAAAAGGCGATAAAACGGTGCTTTTTGAATATACGGAATCTGAACGGCAAGTGTGCCGCCATCATTGAGCTTATCGAAAATCGCAGGAAGAAGCGATTCGTGGTCGGGGATCCAATGGATACAGGCGTTTGAAAAAATGAGATCAAATTTTCCGTTGAGCTTGTCAAGATCATCGGGTATACGGCTTTGCTCAAACTTCAGCTCGGGATATGTTGCCTGTGCTTTTTTCAGCATGTCCTCGGAATAATCCACGCCGAGAATGTCGGCGTTCGGAAACTGCTCGGTAAGCCTGTGTGTGCTGTTCCCCGGGCCGCAGCCTATGTCAAGTATGTGCTTCGGCTTTGTGTCGGCAATTCGGTTCACTAAATCTATTGACGGCTGGGTGCGCTCCGCTCCGAATTTCATATATTGATTTGTGTTCCAGTCGGACATAATTATCCCTCCTTGCGAAATTTACTTAATTATACTCCCATGAAAAATTTTTTCAAGTGGATGTCGTTGTTTTTTTACACACATTTTGATATAATATTTTTGAATAAATCCGAAAAGGTGACATGATGAAAACGATTGCAAAAATTTATACGGATTTTCCGACTAAATTCGGAATTCCGAGACAGAGCGGACTTGTAGAAGAGCTGAAAGGACGAATTGTTTTTGAGCCTGAATTTTGCAGTCCCGACGCAATAAGAGGACTTGACGGCTTCTCACATATCTGGCTTCTGTGGAAGTTCAACACTCCTGCCGAGAGCCGCTCCCTGACCGTTCGTCCGCCGAAGCTTGGCGGCAATGTCAGAATGGGCGTTTTTGCAACCCGTTCGCCTTTTCGGCCTAACAATATCGGACTTTCCTGCGTAAGGCTTGAAAAAATCGACGGAGCGGAGATGATCGTTTCGGGAGCGGATTTGATGGACGGAACCGAGATTGTGGATATCAAGCCGTATGTGCCGTATGCCGACTGTCACCCTGACGCTGTCGGCGGATTTTCAAAGGACGGCAGCGAACGGCTGAAAGTCGATATTCCCGAGGGGCTGTTGATCTTGTTCCCGGAAAATAAAAGATCTGCTCTTATTAAGGTCTTGGAGCTTGACCCGAGACCTCAATATCAGAATGACCCCGAAAGGCTTTACGGATTCGGATTTGCAGGCTATGAAATAAGATTTACGGTTGATAACGGTACGCTCTTTGTAAAAGAAATTGAAAAGTTCACAGGTTGTTAAAATAATGTCACAATTTCCGCAAGATTTAAGTTTATAATATAATTAAAGCGTGGGTAAACGTTACCGCAAGATAACAAAAATCACGCTGAAAGATAAATCAGCCGCCGAAAAAGCGGTTATTAAATTAAGGAGAGTGTAATTCCATGAACAGATTTGTACTTAACGAAACTTCTTATCATGGCGCAGGTGCCATCAATGCTATCCCCGATGAAGTAAAGGGCAGAGGCTTTAAGAAGGTTATGGTTGCTTCAGACCCCGACCTTGTAAAGTTCGGTGTATCGAAGAAGGTTACAGATGTTCTTGAAAATGCGGGAATCAAATACGAATTATTTACAGATATCAAGCCGAATCCGACCATTCAGAATGTTCAGGCCGGTGTCGCTAAGTTTAAAGAGATCGGCGCAGACTGCATCGTAGCAATCGGCGGCGGTTCATCAATGGACACAGCAAAGGCAGTCGGCATTATTATTGCCAACCCCGAGTTTGCAGATGTTCGTTCTCTTGAGGGCGTTGCACCGACAAAGAACAAGTGCGTTCCGATTATCGCTGTTCCCACCACCGCAGGTACAGCCGCAGAGGTTACAATCAACTATGTTATCACAGACGCAGAGAAGAACCGCAAGATGGTTTGCGTTGACGTTCATGACATTCCGGTTGTTGCAGTCGTTGATCCCGACATGATGTCATCAATGCCGAAGGGCCTCACCGCCGCAACAGGTATGGATGCCCTTACACATGCTATTGAGGGCTACATCACAAAGGGTGCATGGGCACTTTCCGATATGTTCCATCTCAAGGCGATTGAGATTATCTCCAAGAACCTCAGAGGTGCTGTTGAGAACACCGCAGAGGGCAGAGAGGGAATGGCTCTCGGCCAGTACGTTGCAGGTATGGGCTTCTCAAATGTCGGTCTCGGTATTGTTCACTCAATGGCTCATCCGCTTGGTGCACTTTATGACACACCGCACGGCGTAGCAAACGCAATTCTTCTCCCGACCGTTATGGAGTACAATGCTCCGGCAACAGGCGATAAGTATCGTGACATTGCAAAGGCTATGGGCGTTGAGGGCACAGAGGATATGAGCATTGAAGAGGCTCGCAAGGCGGCTATTGATGCTGTTAAGCAGCTTTCAAACGATGTCGGAATTCCGGCAGACCTCAAAGAGATTGTTAAGGAAGAGGATATTCCGTTCCTTGCACAGTCGGCTTATGATGACGCTTGCCGCCCGGGCAACCCGAGAGATACAAGCGTTGAAGAGATTACAGCTCTTTACAAAAAGCTTATTTGATTGTATAATTGAATAAAGGTAATCCGTCGGGCTTTACCCGGCGGATTTTTTTGGGATCAGCAAGTTAAAAGATTTTTTCATAAGCTTCCACTTGAAGCAACATCATCAACTGAGAATTTCTATAGCTTCTGTAGAATTCTCTCAGCCTCCCCTTGAAGCAAGGTAGCGAAGCGGCGTGACGGTAGTGAATGAACGTCCGGTGGACGTTCAGAGACGGAGCGTGACCGAGCCGCAGCGAGA
>ULWL01076617.1_pt1 | contig 23743 bp, 18 predicted proteins | sample 1960171 | NCBI WGS metagenome assembly ULWL01 (sample SAMEA4835807, study PRJEB28245) | human gut metagenome | biome: gut microbiome; material: fecal sample | place: Denmark | collected 2008 | reverse complement strand
TTCCGATCAGCCTATCGCTGTGCATATCGGGACAGAGAATCCGATGAAGTCGCTCTCGGATCTGTCCGTTGTCAGAGCGCAGTTTACATCCGGCGGCCGGGTCATCGGCTCCGTGGCCGTCTTAGGACCGACACGGATGCAGTACAGCCGCATCGTCGGTATGATGCGCTTCATGCAGCAGCGGCTGGATCTGTTATTAAAAGGGAAAACATAGGAGGTTCCTGGATGAAGGAAGATAAGAAGAAAGTCGACGTCGAAGAACCGATGAAAGAAACCGAAGCCAAAGAAGAAAAGAAAACGTCTCCCGTAGATGACTTGATGGATCAGCTCGGCGAAGCGAAGAAGACCGCCGAAGAAGCCAAGAACAAGGCAGAGGCAGCGGAGTCCAAGCTGGCTACGGCTCTTTCTCAGTACGTCAGACTGCAGGCAGACTTTGATAATTTCCGCCGCCGCACCAGAGAAGCGGAAGCGAAAGCGGCAGATACACATACCGCAGAAACACTGAAAGCTTTCCTGCCGGTGCTGGATAATTTCGAGCTGGCGCTTGCTCACATGAAAAAAGATGAAGGCGGTGCGGCTTACGTACAGGGCTTCGAGCTTCTGCAGAAACAATTCGTCAAGATCCTGGAAGGCTTCGGCGTGAAGGAGATCGAAGCACTGGGAAAGACCTTCGATCCGCATTTCCATGAAGCGGTCATGATGCTCCCGGCAGATGACAAAGAAGACGAAACCATTTCTATGGTATTCCAGAAAGGGTATCTGTACAAGGACAGCGTACTCCGCGTAGCGAAGGTACAGGTCGTGCATAACGGCTAATCAATGGGACGCTCTGCGATTCCATTTCTCTATATAAAATTTCGTAAGTACAAATAGAAAGAAAGGGGACATTTCAAATGTCAAAAGTTATTGGTATCGATCTGGGGACTACAAACTCTGTTGTTGCCGTCATGGAAGGCGGCGAGCCTGTCGTCATTCCGAATGCGGAAGGTTCTCGCCTGACCCCATCTGTTGTCGGCTTCTCCAAGACCGGTGAACGTCTGGTCGGCCAGCTGGCAAAACGCCAGGCGGTATCGAACCCGCATCGCACCATCGTTTCCATCAAACGTCACATGGGCAGCGACTACAAAGTCACCATTGATGACAAATCCTATACTCCGCAGGAAATTTCTGCGATGATCCTGCAGAAGCTGAAGGTCGATGCAGAAGCTTATCTTGGTGAAAAAGTCACCGATGCAGTCATCACCTGCCCGGCTTATTTCACTGATGCACAGCGCCAGGCAACCAAGGATGCCGGCAAGATCGCAGGGCTGAATGTCCTTCGTATCATCAACGAACCGACCGCATCCTCTCTGGCTTACGGCCTCGATAAGATCAAAGACGGCAAAGAACATCGCTTCCTCGTCTATGACCTCGGCGGCGGCACTTTCGATGTATCCATCCTGAATCTGGCGGATGGTGTCTTCGAAGTCGAAGCCTCCAACGGCAACGGCCATCTCGGCGGTGATGATTTCGATGCCCGCGTCATGGACTGGATCGCTGAAAAATTCAAAGCACAGAACGGCTTCGAACTGAAACGTGATCCGATGACGAACCAGAGACTGAAGGAAGCAGGCGAAAAAGCCAAGATCGAGCTGTCCTCCGTCATGAGCACGGATATCAACCTGCCATTCATCACCATCGACTCCAATGGTCAGCCGGTCCACTTCGATGCGACCCTGACCCGCGCAGAATTTGATAGAATCACCGAAGACCTCGTACAGGCGACGGTAGAACCGATCGACCTTGCGATGAAGGATGCAGGTCTTTCCGTCGGTGATATCGATAAAGTCCTTCTTGTCGGCGGTTCTTCCCGTATCCCGGCAGTACAGACCTTGATCAAGAATAAATTCGGCAAGGAACCATCCAAGGGCGTGAATCCGGATGAATCCGTCGCTGTTGGCGCTGCTGTTCAGGCCGGCGTCCTCAAAGGCGAAGTCAAGGACGTCCTTCTCCTCGATGTCACCCCGCTGTCCCTCGGTATCGAGACCTTGGGTGGTGTCTTCACGACCATGATCAAGAGAAATACCACCATCCCGACCTCCAAGTCTCAGGTCTTCTCCACTGCAGCTGACAATCAGCCATCTGTAGACATCCATGTCCTCCAGGGTGAACGTCCGATGGCAGCGGACAACAAGACCCTCGGCCGCTTCGAACTTTCCGACATCCCGCCGGCTCCACGGGGCGTACCGCAGATCCAGGTCACCTTCGACATCGATGCAAACGGCATCGTCCACGTCTCTGCGAAAGACCTCGGCACCGGCAAGGAACAGAAGATCGATATCACCTCTTCCACCGGCCTTTCTGATGAAGAGATCCAGAAGATGCAGGACGACGCAAAAGCGCATGAAGAAGAAGATAAGAAGCGTAAGGAAGGCATCGAAGCCAAGAACAATGCGGAAGCACTGATCTACCAGGCGGAAAAGACGGTCAAAGAACTCGGCGACAAAGCAGATGCTGCCAAGGTCAAAGAAGTCAATGACGCCATCGCTACCCTGAAAGAAAGCCTCAAAGGCGATGATACCGCGAAGATCAAAGCCGATGCGGAAGCACTCACCAAGCCGCTGCATGAACTCACCGAAAAGCTGTACCAGCAGGCACAGCAGGCGCAGGCACAGCAGCAGGCAGGCGCTCAGCAGGGCCCGCAGCAGGGACCTCAGGCAGGTGCCAAGAAAGCCGATGACAATGTAGTCGATGCCGATTACAAGGTCGTAGACGACGACAAGAAATAATTGATCCCCTGCAAGGGGATCATCATAGAGAAACTCAGAAGGTTCTGAAGGTTCTACGGATTTCCAGAAAACGGGAAGAGAGCGGAGCCTTCAGGGCCTTTTGAGGCATTTCTAAGGAAACACTGACTCTGCGATTGAATCAGCGTTTCCCTAATTTCTTTGAGGATAGAAAAGAATGGCAGACAGCAGAGATTACTATGACGTGCTGGGCGTCAATAAAAGCGCCTCAGACGATGAAATAAAGAAAGCATATCGCCGGCTGGCACGCAAGTACCATCCGGATCTGAATAAAGACAATCCAAAAGCCGCGGAGGAAAAATTCAAGGAAGTCAATGAAGCCTACCACGTTCTCTCCGATGCGGACAAGAGAGCGCAGTATGACCAGCTCGGACATGATGCCTTCACGCAGGCTGCCAGCGGCGGCGGTGCGGGCTATGGCGGCTTCGGACAGGGTGGCTATGGCGGTTTCGGTGGACAGGGCGGCTTTGGCGGCTTCGACATGGGTGATATTTTCGACATGTTCACCGGCGGCGGACGCAGACGGAGCAATGGCCCGGAGCAGGGCGCTGACCTCCGCTATGATATGGAGATCACCCTTCGCGAAGCAGCGACCGGCATCAAGAAGAAATTCACCGTACCGAAGAATGATACCTGTACCCATTGCCATGGCACCGGTGCAGAGCCAGGCTCTTCCGTCGAGACCTGCCCCGACTGCCACGGTACCGGACAGCAGCGTGTGGTAAGGAATGGTCCTTTCGGACAGATGGTGAATATCATCACCTGCCAGCACTGTCAGGGCAGCGGCAAGATCATCCGGAATAAATGCTCCGAATGCCGCGGCACCGGCACGATCCGCGTGAAAAAGACCATTGAAGTGAATATCCCGGCCGGTGCTGACACCGGCGTGCGCATGCGCGTCTCCGGCGAGGGTGAGCCCGGCAAGCGCGGTGGTCCGAAGGGGGATCTCTACGTATACATCTACGTGAAAGACGATCCGGACTTCGAGCGTGACGGGGATGATCTTTACAAGAGCGTAGACATCACCTTCCCGGTCGCAGCTCTTGGCAGCACCATCAAAGTCAAGACCCTTGACAAAGAGGTCGAGCTCAAGATCCCTGCCGGTACGCAGAGCGATACCCGCTTCCGCATCATCGGTGAAGGCATGCCGCACCTCCAGTCCAGCCGCAAGGGCAATCTGTACGTGGAAGTCAAAGTCACCGTACCAAAGCGCCTGAAGGAAGAGCAGAAAGAAGCCCTCCTGAACTACGCCCACCTCATGGGAGAGGACTGCGCGCAGTACAAAGGAAAGAGCTCCTGGCTCGATAAGATCATCGATAAGTTTAAGTAAGAAACAAAAGCGCGCCGTGAATGGAAATCCATTTGCGGCGCGCTTTTTTCATGGCGCAGGGGCACTTTTGGTATATACGCGTTGCCAGCTATTTAAGGCGGCTTATGCCGAAGCATTGCACGAAAATATATGCTAAATCGGACTCTGCGATTTAATCAGCGTTTTCCCTAGGGATGGCTACGGTCTGAAATACAAGGAACGTGGTTTCCTCTTGAACAAGACAACGACTAAGAACTTGGCCGAAAGCAAGCGCATGACAACTTCTGCTCTTTTGGGAAGCACTTTGCATATTACCGTCAGTGCTCGCAGCAATGGTTAAAACGACGGTGGATAGATTCATTGGCTCTTTTTAGAAAATCAATGCTAACAATTGTCCACAATAGTGTGTTATAATAAAAATGTAGTCTTTTCAATTATCTTGCAGTGGGAGGAGGATTCGTTATGCTAATTTTTCTCTTTGCTGATACACGGTCGTCGCATGCAAGTGTTTGCCATACAATTTCTTTCATGACGAAACAAAAATTCGGGGGGGCAAACGCTTAACCTCTTTTTGCTTTATGATGCCCAATTATGAATGTTCATAATTGGGCTTTTTGTGTGCAGAGTTTCAAAGAAGATGAGGTGGTCAATATGGAAAAGGAAACTGTAGATTTTTTATGTGAAGTGGTTCGATTTGAAAAATCGATCAGCAAACAACTCAAGGGACAGCAATTAGAAATTGCAAAGAAGAAAAAAATACAGATGGCATATGGACATATGGACAAGATGATTCAGCGCTATTGCGATTTCCTTCATGTGGAAGTGCCTGAGTACGAAGGCTTGGAATTTGAAATCGGACTTCCTGTGGATCCGTTGAATCTGGAGGATTTTGAAGAAGCAGATACTCTTTATATAGAAACCATGTTGGAACCGGTGATCAAAGAAAAAGGGACGAGTCGAATTATCAGAAACGGAAAAGCTGTTCTGGCGATAAAAAAATAGGAGATGACATCTATGGCTTACTATATCGGAATTGATTTAGGAACAACCAACAGTGCGATTGTGACATTTGATGGTGAAAAGACGCGTGTCTGGAAAACGAAGGAGCAGACGGATGTGACACCATCCTGCATTTTCATTGATAAAAAAGGACGGCAATTCGTTGGAAATAAAGCTTATAAAGCGCAGGGACGTGAGGGAAATGAAAATCGTGTGGCGAAGCAGTTTAAACGCTTTATGGGGACGAGCACCAAAATCGAATTTGCAGATAAAGTCTGGACACCGGAGCAGTGCAGCGCTGAGGTTTTGAAGGAGCTGTTCCGTTGTCTGCCAGAAGATATCACGCAGTCGGAAGATCGCTATACTGTTATTACGGTTCCGGCGGCATTCGATCAGATGCAGAATGAGGCAACGAAAAAGGCGGCAGAAATGGCAGGCATCGGACATGTGGCTGTCATGCAGGAACCGGTTGCTGCCATTATGAGTGTCATGCACAATACAGAAATCAGAAACGGGTCATTTATGATTTTTGATATGGGTGGCGGCACACTGGATGTAGCGATTGCCAACTGTGTCAATGGGAAGGTGGATGTCATTGCGCACGGTGGCGTTGCCATGTGTGGTGGTACAGATATTGACAGAAAGATCGTTGACAACATTATCAAGCCATGGCTGTTGGATAATGATGACTACGATATTCCGGATAATTTCATGGAGTATGAGAAATACAGAAAGATGATGAGCCGCGTCCGTTTTTTGGCGGAAGAAGCTAAAATTGCGTTGTCTTCCGATGAGACAGCAGAAATTTATGGTGCACTGGGACGAGATATCACCGATGAAAATGATGAAGAAATCGAGCTGGATATTGAAATTGGCCGAGATGATTTAAATCGTCTCATGAACGGTATTCTCTTAGAAGCTATTGAATGTGCCAGAGAGACGGTCAAGAAGTCTGGAATCCCGATTTCTGATTTTGAAGGCGTTGTATTCATTGGCGGCCCTTGTAATTACAAATGGCTCCGAGACTACGTTGCCCGAGAACTGGGAATGAAGATCTTGGGGCTGGATGTGATCAATCCGATGACAGCTGTCGCAGAAGGAGCATCTATTTTTGCGGAGAGCATCGACTGGACAAGTGTAGAACATGAAAGAAAAGCATCGAATCAGGTCATGACCGCAGAAACGCTGGGGCTTGATTTCAAGTATGAAGCGCGTACTACAAAAGAAAAGGCCCGTTTCATGGTCAAGGCGAAGGCAGACACGACGGGGTATTCCTTCGAGCTCCGCTCGGCAGATACGGGCTGGTCTTCTGGTACTCTGGAACTGAAAAATGGTGCCATGCTTACTTTGCCTTTGGCGAAGAAAGGCGCCAATACATTTGAAATTTATATTTATGATCCTTCGCGCCGCATGGTCACCCTGCCGGAGCGTCAGATCGTGATCACGAGGACGCTGAGTACGATCGGTGCGATTACAGCCTCTCATACCATCAGTGTGGAGGTCAGAGAAGACAGTCTGAGCAATGCGGCTTCCTTGGATACGCTCGTTCATGAAGGGGATAAGCTGCCTGCGAAAGGGACGCGCCGCTATAAAGCGACAGAAAGAATCAAAGCGGGAGATACAAACGGTGCGCTGCGCCTGAAACTGTGGGAAGGCAATATCACGTCTAAAGTGACGGATAATAAATTTATCGGGATGATCAAAGTGGAAGGAACGGATTTGGACTATGGCGCTATTCGTCCCGGGGACGATATTGAGTTCAACTATACCATCAATGAGGCCGGTTCATTGGATGTGGAAGTCAGCATTGAACGACTGGGGATTGTTAAGAATGAAAAGAATTTCTATGACAGCGAGTCAGCGCAGAAAGATATGAACAGTGAAGACACTGTGTATGAATTAGAAGATGAAGGACAGTCCATTCTGCAGCAGGTAGATGAATTGGAAGACAATGTATCCGATGACAGATTGGATACGATTCGAGAGCTGGCAGAAGAATCGCAATCATTGGCAGATGATCCGGTTATTGATCCAGAAAAAGTCAAGAAGAATTCGGATAACTTAATCAAAGCTAAAATGCTTCTGAATAAAATCAAAGAAGACAATCAGGAAAATATCCGAGAAAAAGCCTTAGCAGACATTCGTGCATGGTATCAGAGTGAAGTCGAACCGCTTTGCAATGATACGGAAAGGAATGATATGCAGAGTATGATTGATTCTTTGGCACGTCTTGTGAGGAGAAAGACCACAGAGTTTGAAGAGCTGGCTCCTTCTATTAGGGGCAAAGGATATTGGGGAATTCTCTTTGACCGCTCGAAGTCTTTTGTTGGAGGTCTTTTCAGTTATCTTCGTTCTCGTCCTTACAATTTTGCAGATAGAGAGCAGTATCATCAGTTGGTACAGGAAGGTGAAAGTGCCATAGAAAATGATGATTTTGATAGATTGAAGCGAGTAGTTGCGACCATGATTGTTTCGCAAAAACAGGATGTGGATATGAGCGAGATGTCTGCGGCAGCCAATATCATGAGGAGTTGAGTAGAATGTCGTTTCAACTGAAACGAGGAGACGAAGTGATCGATGGCTTTCGCGTCCTAGAACCGATATGTGAAAAGCAGGAGTATGCAATCTATCGGGTAGAAGATGGGCGCTATGCCATCTGCATTACAGCAGATCTCAAAGCGGTGTGGGAAAATGGGAATTGGATTCCCGATGCCTTTGTCAGTGGGCAATTACATCCATTGTCATGCGGGTTCTGCTATTTGACGGAGTCGGGGTACAAGTTGTACACGCCGCAGCACGGCCCGTATCCGGATGATTGGGAAAGTGCAGAAAGTTTTTGCTCTGCTTTTGCCCGATTTCAAAAGAAATACAAAGAGGGGCAGTGTCCCAATGTGCTTTATATAGAAAAATATGACTGGATGCTTCCTCTTGAATCAGAAGATGATGAGAAGGAGTCGCCGGAATTACTTTTGGGACGATGGCTGACTGATGGACTTCCGGTCAATGCGGTTTGTGCGGAAAAGGTATCCCATTTCTGCTCCTGGCTTTCCGCGGAGCAATTGCAACAGCTTATCCAATGTAGTGACTTGCCGAAGAAACAAGTTTTGAAAAATACGGAAGCAAACGTGGATTGTCAGGAATCGGTGAGGATAGGAGAAGAACGGTTTTGGCTGCCTGGGAGAGAGAAACTGTCAGAATTTTTTGAGCATCAAGTGGTAGATTTTTTTCGAAATAAAGAAGCCTATGAAAGGATGGGAATCCATACTCTGCCGGCGATTCTGCTTTACGGGCCTCCGGGGAGCGGGAAAACTTTTGCTGTTTCCAAGTTGGCAGAATTTTTACGCCTGCCCTGTTTTGAAGCCAATTCTGAGACAGTGGCAAGTCCCTATATTCATCAGACAGGGAAACTGATTTCCGAACTGTTTGCCAAAGCGATACAGGCGGCTCCGTCCATTTTGATTATTGACGAAATCGAAGCCTACTTGGGGAAAAGAGAAGGAGCCAGTGATCATCACATCGAAGAAGTGGATGAATTTCTGCGTAATATTCCAATGGCGATAGAAAAGCAGGTGCTTATCATTGGTATGACCAATCATCTCGATATGATTGATCCGGCGGTTCTTCGGAAAGGCCGCTTTGACCAGATTCTGGAAGTGGAGATGCCCGGGAAGAAAGAGGTGCGGGATGCCCTGCACCATTTGCTTGCAAAGATTCCGCAGTCAGAATCTCTTCAAATGGATGTTTATGCAGAGAAACTCACAGGGCACCCACTTTCGGATGTGGCTTTTCTGGTACGTGAAGCAGCGCGCAGGACGGTGCGTCTGGGAAAAGAGAAAATCGATGATGAAGTGTTGTCAGATGTTTTACAGGAAATCTGTGTCAAAAACGAAGAGAGGAATCGGCGGATAATCGGGTTTTGAATAAAGTGTGTTGTGGACGGTGAGAACAAAAGCACTTGCCATGAAGGAGAGATGAGTACATGGGAGTCAATGAAAATGCATTTGATTTATTGGGGGTAACGCCAGAAGATGGGATCGCCCGTATCAATGACGCAAAAGATGACAAAAGCTGGATGGATGAACCAAAGGAATCTATGTATGAGGCGGCCAGGGAAACGCTGACTAATCCAAGGAAGCGTCTGCAGGCCGAAGTGCCGTGGTTTCTCAAAAACTCTAATTCAGCTTTTTCGCTGATGAATGAAGTGCAGAATTGCCGTGGCACGGATATCCGGCTCGTGGTACAGAAGATCGTAGCACTGGATGATGAATATAAACAAGCCTTGCAGGAGGAATCACTGAATGATATATATACCGATATTATCATTTCAAGAAAGAAAGCGGGGATTTCCGCTGATATCGAGCAGGATGATATAGAAGAAGCACTGAGTCAGTTACTTGAAGAAGGGGCAAAAGCGGCCATTGATACTTTGCTTCGCAAATGTTCTACGCAAGAGGTGGCGCAGATAGGGAATGTGATTGCTAAGGAAATGATCCAGCCGGGAATTGGAAAATATCCGAAAAAGTATGGCGATTGCATCCGTTTTTTCATTGATTTGTACAATATGAAGGTACAAAATGAGTTGGATGCCCGCTCTGAAAAAATACAGCAGGACATTGAGGCTGCGAAAGTTTATACCAGCGTAGCGCAGCTGTCGCCCCTGTTTCAGGAAATCGAGTGGTTTGACTATCTGGCGCAGCCGCTGCAGCTGTATTTCGAAGACCAGGGACAAGCAGAAAAACAATCACAAAGTAACGATATTGCCCAAAAATTACGCGATTTATCTCTCTTTTATCTTTATCATAATAAAAAGAATTTGACGAGGCTCAGCATTGCAGTCACAGAAAAAGCCATGCAGGTCTTTGAGGAAAATCCGAAGATGCTGCAGCAGTTTCAAGAGGATGCTGAAATTCTGAAGCAGCAGGTACAAGTGAACCCTCAAGAGGATAATGAAGTCCCGAAGTGTCAAGTACAAGTGAATCCGCTGGAAGAAGAACTGAAAATCGTCTTAGGGCAGGTAGCACTCCTTGTCGTTCGAGAAAAGGGGAAAGAAGCTAACAATTCTATGCAAATCATGAACCACAAAGATCGGTGGATCGCGGCTTTGCATAGAGCGGCTGCAAAGCTCAGTCAATTGTCCCCCAGTGAGCGTGCAGCGGCTGCCGGCATCCTCGCGAAGGTATACTATACGCTGGCAACGGCATGTACATGGGCAGATATGTGGGATTATGCCTATATAATTGCCAAAGAAGGATTGACATATGCGATACAGTCTGGAGATCAGGAAATTATTTCCGAAATCCAGAAAGGTTTACAGTATTACGTACGATCACCTTCCGTGGATAATGAAGTGAGATCTTGTTCATCTGTCGAAGAATTCGAACGTAAAAAGGCGGAACAGCGCTCGGGAGAGTCCAAGGGATGCCTCATCAAGATTGTGATAGCAGCCGTTGCTTTCATTGCTTTGCTGTTATTCTTGGGAAATTCCGATGGAAATACCAAGAGTCATTCTTCTCCAAAATCAAAAGTGCAAACGGTTCAGCCAAGCTATAGTAAACCGAAGGTGAGCGAAGAAAAGAAGAAGCCAAAGACGCAGAATGTTCAGCCAGTACCTGTTCCTGCTGTGCCGGCAGAACCGCGGTCTTATGGAAATCCAAAGATCGCCTCACCGACAAAAGTTTTCTTAGCGTTCCACAGAATGATTACGAATCGAAACTACAGAGGTGCTTATAACTGTTTGTCTCCGGATATGAAAGACTACGTCGGCTCATGCGATGTATGGGCAAGCGGGTATCGGACGACAGTGGCAAGTATACCGCAGAACGTAAATGTGATTGAACAAACTGAGAATGTTGCGAAATTATCATTCCTTCTGCTAGCGGTGGACAGAGTGGGCTCTTCGCAGCAAAAAAGATATTTCAGGGGAACGTGCACTATGATTTTTTATGATGGCGGTTGGAAGATTGATGAAGTGTTAGGAGATTGGTTATAAGGATGCACAAACTTTACAAACAAATTGGTGGTGGCCTGCTTCTGGCTTTGGCTGGACTGGTCGTGGCGGGGTGCAGTTTCTGCTTTCCCCTTAAAACGGTAGCCCAGGGGGAAAACATTGACAGTGAAAATGGATTGACACTGGAAACACAAGCTGAAAAACTGGTTTCTCGAATGAGCGACTCGCAAAAAATTGGGCAGCTCCTGATGATTGGCATTCAGGGTACAGCTTTGGATCAGGACAGCCGTTATATGCTAAGCGAATTTCCAAATGGGAATGTGATCCTTTTTGACCGTAATATGAAGACGCTTGAACAGGTGCAGCAACTGACGGCAGAGATCCAAAACCAAGTCAAAGCTGCAACTGGGGTTCCGGACTTTATCGGCGTAGATCAGGAAGGCGGGCAAGTCCGGCGGATGGAAACCTACATGCCGGATATGCCCGCAGCAGCGGTATTGGGCAAGCAGAGCCCGGATGTCACCTATCGGTGGACGGTGGAAACCGGGAAGTCCCTTCGGCAGATGGGAATCAATGTGAACTTTGCTCCCGTCGTTGACCTGGATGGTGCCTACCAGAGATCCTATGGAAAAACGCCAGAAGAAGTGATCCCTTTTGCGAAAAAAGCCATCCAAGGATATACCGAAACGGGAATATTGACTTCTTTGAAACACTTCCCTGGAATCGGGAAGGTGAAAACAGATCCCCATCTGGACGGGGATGTGGTGTTACTCAATCGACAGGAACTGGACCAGCTGGACGGGAAGCCTTTTAGGACTTTGATCGATGAAATGGATGCGGATAAGACATTTGTTATGGTGTCTAATGTCACATTTCCCAACTTGGGGCAAAATGTACCGGCTTGTCTATCCAAGGTCATTATGACAGATATTCTGCGGAAGTCTTATGGCTATCAGGGATTGATTCTGACAGATGACATGGACATGGGAGCGATGGCCAAACATTATCCATTTTCTGAAATGGGGGTGAAAGCTATTGAAGCGGGAGCGGATATAGTCCTTGTATGCCAAGATTATGGACACGCCCAGCAGGTTTTCAATGGCTTGCTCAAAGCCTACAGGGCTGGAACTATAGATCAGAAGATGGTGGATGAGAAAGTCAAACATATCGTCATGGTCAAGCTGAAGGAGCTGGGGAAATAAGCAGCTGGATTCAGGAAGTGAAATGGTAGAGAGAAAAAGAAAGGATGCTTTAGAATGCTTTGCCCAAATTGCAATCAACCGGTTGATGCAGCGTCTACTTATTGCAGCCACTGCGGGTGCGCTTTACCAAAGGAAGAACCGCCGACGCTATCGGCACCGAATGGTTTGCCTGCCACGAACACCATGGATATCAATGCGGAGTTCCGTAAAGCCGAGCAAAAAGAACATGGCTTTGCAGATATGTTTTACAAAGCGGAAGGACGGCTGAACCGCAAACCGTATATCCTTCGCGTGCTCGTGCTTCAAGTGGCAGGCTTCTGCCTGCAGCTCATGGGTCTTATTTCAGGCGCGGCATCAGCAGGCGGCTTCGGATGGCAAGTTTTTTGCTTCTTGATCGTTGGTATCCCGTCGATTCTGCTGCTTATACGGCGACTTCATGACTTAGGGAGAACCGGATGGCTTTGGCTGTTGATTTGGATTCCCGTCGTCAATTTTGCCCTAGTGGTTTATGTATTCTGCTTCAAGGGGACGACGGGACCGAATCGTTTTGGATCTGATCCATTGGCTTGAGACAGATGCTTTTAGATGCTTACAGTCTTATTTCGCGGTTGATGTGATGGGAGTGGTGTGAAATGAAAAAGATAATGATTGCGCTTGTAATACTGCTTACTTGCATGGGTTTCATCCCGATTGATGCGGCTAATTGGTATTGGGTTGACTCGGATTCTTCTGGTGATCAATGGTATATTGATAATCAATCGGCATCTAAATCATATGGTGTTGCAGTAGTGTGGGTAAAAACGGTTAGAGAAGATGGAACTTATAATCTGTATCAATTGGAGATTACGCGTGATCGAAAAATGAAAATTCTTCAAATTGCTAAATACAACGCAGACCATGAACCTATCGATTCATATACCTTTGATCCTCGGATGAAACAATACGATGCAGTCACACCGGACTCGATGGGAGAAGCAATTTATAACTTGGTTTGGTAGAGGTAAAAATTACTTTATGCATATGGGTAAAAGATTTGAGAAAGAAAGTTTGGAGGCGTATGCATGGCGTCCTTTGGAGAGCGATTAATTCAAGAGAATCGGCCTATTGCGGGGGCCTTAGGGGATAGATGGTTTGATAAGCGGTATATGTCTTTGGGCGAAATCGGTTTTTCTAAAAAAATTCTATCGCGTTGAAAGATGACATAAAAACTTTTTGCAAAACCGGGTAAAGTCCAGAATTTCCACGGCAGTATTTCTCGGAGAGAGGAAATCCCCCACCGGACGCCGAACGCTCATCGATACACTTCTTCGTGCACACACCTATAGAGAAGGAGCGTGGAGATGAGCGGACGGCGGATCTGATTTTTCTCTTCCTGTCAGAAAGCGTAGGCAGTATACTTCATAAAGAGGAACTGGGAAGGGTGAAAGATAAGTGAAAAAGACAGGCTGCGAATCCGAAAAAGAAACAACGCAGATAGCACTGACGACATGATCAGGCTCGCCTCTAAGTGAGTAGAAGTCATGGTTACGGCCAGGCCGTCCTCGAAACCTCTATGCCTCCCCGCCTTGCGGAGAGTTCATTGGATCTGATTCATTCGACAGGATAGCATCCTGTCTTTTTGGCGTGCTCTAAGTAAACACTGATTCAATTGTTGTACGATTTGGCTCTTGTGCTTTCATGCCATGTTCCGCCATAAACCTCTTGGAATAGCCAGGAAAGGTGGAGCGCGTATCCCTTGAGGCAGGATGATAGGGAGCCGCAGGGTATAAATAGTGGCGATGCCCGAAGTGGTATTCAAGTCACCAGTCATTCGAGGTTCCGAAGATGCCACGCGCATGAAATTTTTGCACCATTGCCTTCTGCATGATACAATAGAATGTGAATTTTTAGGATAGTTTTTAAGGAGCGAGTGATGACGGATTTCCTACCTCATGTCTATGGACAGGAAAAAGTGAAGAAGGAGTGGAAGCGGCTTCTCGAGGAGAGGCGGCTTCCGCATACGATGATCCTGTATGGCGATGAGGGTCTCGGAAAGACGACAGCTGCTTTTGACCTTGCAGGGGTGCTGACGGGGAAGTCCGGAAAGCTCTGGGAGGAGATCCGTCTCTGGCAGCGGGAGTCTTCCGGCAAGGAGCCGGTCGTGACCTTTGCGGATCATCAGGTCTGGTATCTTCGTCCGATGGGGATGGAGCTCAAGATCGAGCAGTTCCGCCTTTTTTGGGACGCGATGGCAACATTCGATGAGACGGTGCATGTGTGCATCATCGATGAAGCGCAGACGATGATGGATCCGGTGGCAAATTCGCTCCTGAAGACCTTAGAGGAGCCGGAGGGAAATATCCATTTCATACTCATCACGCATGATCTTCACGCGCTGCTTCCGACCATCATTTCCCGTGGTGGGCGGTTTGCCTTCCTGCCTCTGTCGGAGGGAGACTATCTCTCGCTCATGGCGTCGGATCCGAAGAAGTATCATTTCCCGAAGGGAATGGATGCGAAGGTGCTCTTCCAGCTTTCGGAAGGAAATCCGGGGATCACGCTGGAGGTCTGTGATGAAAAGGGAGAGGCAGAGCCGCAGTCAGCGATGGATTTCTGGAATATCCTGACGCATGATGCGATGCCTTTTGCGACGCTTTCCGCCAAGGAGCTGGGGGAGAGGAAGGATTTCCTGCGGCGGCTTCGCTGGATCCGCCTGGTGGGGCGCGATATCATGGTGATCGCAGAGACAGGGGATGCTTCTCTTTCCCGCTGCGGGTCGGTCGCGGGACGCGAGGCTTCTCTCGCTTCTTTCTGGGACCGCGGCCGGGGAGAGAAAGCGATGGGCGTGCTGCAAACGGCAGAAACGGCGGTTTCCCGATATATCAACAGTAAAAATGTATGGGATTATATTCTCATCAGTTTGGAACATATACAGAAAGGCAGCCAGAAATGGAGCAGATCGTAGGTGTCCGGTTCAAACCGGCAGGGAAAATATATTATTTCGATGGCAATGACCTGGAGCTTCACTTGGATGACGGGGTCATCGTGGAGACGTCGCGCGGGCTGGAGTATGGCTATGTAGTGACGATGCCGACTGAGGCGGAGAAGGATGAGGAGAATCCGATGAAGCCGGTCATCCGCAGGGCGACGATCAAGGATATGGCGCAGCTGGAGCGGAATAAGGCGAGGGAGAAATCGGCTTTCGATATCTGTCTTCAGAAAATCGAGAAGTTCAAGGTGCCGATGAAGCTCTTGCGGGCAGAGTATACATTTGATAGAAATAAGATCGTTTTCTTCTTCACCTCAGATGGGCGTGTCGATTTCAGGGAACTGGTGAAGGAGCTGGCTGCGGTCTTCCATACGCGCATCGAGCTTCGGCAGGTGGGCGTGCGTGATGAAGCGAAGCAGGTCTCGGGGATCGGCTCGTGCGGACGGCCGCTGTGCTGCGCGACGTTCCTCGGAGATTTCGCTCCGGTGTCGATTAAGATGGCAAAGAATCAGGGATTGTCGCTGAATCCGACGAAGATTTCCGGGGTCTGCGGGCGTCTTATGTGCTGCCTGCGCTATGAAAATGACCAGTACACGGGGGATAACAGCCGCAGGAAGAAGTGCTGTGCGATGCAGCAGAAGGGAAAACAGTTCCGCGTCGGCATGAAGGTCATCACGGATGAAGGCATGGGACAGGTGCTGTATGTGAATTCACAGAAGCATACGGTCAAGGTGCAGCTCGATGGACAGAAGACGAAGACGCTTTCCTGGGATGTGGTAGAGCAGGTGGAAAATGACTGAGTGGACACTGAAGGATGGCGAGCGGCTCGATGATCTGGTACGGGATGGCATGCGTCTCATCCAGCGGTCAGATCAGTTCTGCTTCTCGGTGGACTCCGTACTGCTCGCGCACTATGTGAAGCCGAAGGCGAAGGATCGGATCGCAGACCTCGGAACGGGGACCGGCGTCATCTCTCTCCTCGTATCGGCTCTGGGCGGAAGGGATATCACGGCTTTTGAGGTGAATCCCGTCATGGCAGATCTCGCGCGCCGCAATATAGCGGGGAATGGGAAAGAGGATCGGATCCATGTGGTCGAGTGTGATTACCGGAAGGTGAATGAAAGGTTTCCTTCCGGCTCTTTTTCGTTGGTGCTGGCGAATCCACCCTATCGCGAAATGGGGACGGGGAAGATGAGCATGCTAGAGGGTGTCGCCAGTGCGAGCTATGAGATGAATGCATCGCTCACAGACGTTTTCAAGACAGCGCAGTATCTTTTGAAATACGGCGGCCGCCTCGCGATGGTGCATCGTGCCGATCGCACGGCTGATCTCATAGCCATCGGACGCTCGTATCGCATGGAGCCGAAGCGAATGCGTTTCATTTACGCCAGAAAAGGCCATACCGCGGTGCGAGTCCTCATCGAGTGGAAGTATGGAGGAAATCCGGAGCTTACGGTAGAGCCGCCGCTCCTCCTGCATAATCGAGACGGATCGTATACGGATGAAGTGCTGGAGATATATGGGAAATAATAAGGGCTAAGTTTGAAAGCAGAAAGAACAATCTACCCCTCTTTCATCCGCATTCAAAGGGCGCCCCGTCCCACGGGCGAACCCTGCACCTTGAACTTTCCCCATTTCTATAGAAAGGAGCCATTCCATGAGTGAAATCAATCCCGGCACCCTCTACTTGGTGCCGACACCGATCGGAAATCTGGAGGATATCACCGAAAGAGCGGTGGAGACACTGAAACAGGCGGATATCATCGCGGCGGAGGATACCCGTCACACCCGGATCCTGCTGGATCATCTGGGCATTACAGGGCATGTCGTATCCTACCATGAACATAATAAAAAAGAAGCAGGACCGAAGCTCATCGAAAAGCTGCTCGATGGACAGTCGGTCGCGCAGGTGAGTGATGCCGGGATGCCGGTCATCTCTGACCCCGGGGCAGATCTGGTGCGTCTGGCACTTGCAGAAGATCTCCCCATCGTGCCGCTCCCGGGGCCGAATGCCGCGCTGACGGCACTTGTGGCATCGGGCCTCGATGCCAGGCAGTTTGCTTTCATCGGATTTCTGCCGAAGATCACCGCGAAGCAGAAGAAGCTTCTGATGGATATGAGCCGTGTGCCTGTGACGCTCATTTTCTACGAAGCGCCGCATCGCTTGAAGGAAACGCTGGATACGCTCATCAAGTATCTCGGAGACAGACAGGCCGTGACGGCAAGAGAGCTTACGAAGAAATTCGAGACTTTCCGGCGGGGGACGCTGAAGGAGCTTCGCGCCGAGCTGGATGAAAATGATCCTAGAGGTGAATACGTCATCCTAGTCGAGGGCTGGAATGAGGATATGGCAGAAGGAAAAGAGGAAGAAGCTTCCTGGGAGGCAGAAGCACTGGAGTTGGCAAAGACACTTCCGCAGAAAGAAGCAGCGAGAAAGATCGCGGCAAAGTTTCATATGGGACGGCGAGACGTGTATCAGTACTTGCTCAAAAATGGGGACTAGTGACTAGTAGCTGGTGGCTAGGGATTAGGAATTAGGAACAAGTGGTGATTGAAGTAGCGCAATTAGCATGCTGACCGTTCTGCAAGGAAGACCCTCGGCTGCGCTTCCGATGACTACGGCGCGAAGCGCTATCAAAATTCTGCGGCGCTTCCTCATTTTATGCGCCGCACCACCATTTCGCATTTCTCATTTCTAATTTCTCATTCAAACGAGGCTTTCAAACGCAATCAAGGAGCGGCACGCCCCCGGGGCTAACTCTGAACCCTGAACCCTACAACTTTTATTTTCTTTCCATTTCCCTACATAAGCGGTATAATAATTTAAATATGCATACAAAACGAAATACTTTCGTTTGACCAATAGAGGCAGGAGGAATCTGAATGAACGACAAACCGAAATACTATATCACCACGCCGATTTACTACCCCAGTGCGAAGCTGCACATCGGGCATACATACTGCACATCCATCGCTGACAGCATGGCTCGTTTCAAGCGTCTTGACGGCTATGATGTCTTTTTCCTGACCGGATCGGATGAGCACGGACAGAAGATCGAGCAGAAGGCAGAGGAAGCCGGTGTCACGCCGATCGAGTACACGGATAAGATCGTAGGCATGTTCCAGCAGCTTTGGAAGGAACTCAATATTTCCAATGATGACTTCATCCGCACCACCCAGAAACGTCATGAAAAGGTCGTACAGATGCTCTTCCAGCGCTCCTATGATAAGGGCGATATTTACAAGGGCAAGTATGAAGGCTGGTACTGCGTGCCATGCGAATCCTTCTGGCCGGAAAATAAGCTGGATGAGAATCACACCTGTCCGGACTGCGGCCGTCCGCTGCAGAGAGTCAGTGAAGAAGCGTATTTCTTCAAAATGTCCAAGTATGCGGATCGCTGGATGAAATATGTGGAAGAGAATCCGGGCTTCATTCAGCCGGAATCCCGCCGCAATGAAATGATCCAGTTCGTCAAGAGCGGGCTGGAAGACCTTTGCGTCTCCCGCACGAGCTTCTCCTGGGGCATCAAGGTACCGTTTGACCCTAAGCATGTCGTGTATGTCTGGTTTGATGCGCTGGTCAACTACCTGACCGCGGCGGGCATCGTCGACGATCCGGAAAAATTCAAGAAGTTCTGGCCGGCAGACGTGCATCTGGTGGGCAAGGAGATCGTCCGTTTCCATACCATCATCTGGCCGATCATGCTGATGAGCCTTGGCATCGAGCTGCCGAAGATGGTCTACGGCCACGGCTGGCTCATCGTAGACGGAGAGAAAATGTCCAAGTCCAAGGGCAATGTCGTCGATCCGATCCCGCTTCTGCAGGAATTTGGCTCTGATGCGATCCGCTACTACCTTCTGAATGATATCCAGCTTGGGCAGGACGGCAATTTCAGCCGCGACAGACTGATCGGACGTATCAATTCCGATCTGTCGAATGATCTCGGGAATCTCCTGTACCGCTCTCTTTCCATGGTGGAAAAATACAGAAAGGGCGTCCTGACCAAGGGCGATGCTTCTTCTGATGAGACGGTGGCAGCTGCTTCTAAGGAGATCGAAGACAAAGCAGCTGAGACGCTTTCTGCATTCCGCGCAGGCATGAATGGCTGGAAGATCAATGATGCACTGAAAGCGGTATGGACCTTTGTCCGTGCGCTCAATAAATATGTCGATGTGACTATGCCATGGGCACTGGCTAAGGATGAGGCCAAGGCGCCGCTTCTCGATGCTGTCCTCTATCATCTCTGTGAAGGCATGCGCTTCGTCTCTTTGATGGCAGAACCGGTCATCCCGATCGCGTCTGAAAAGATCTGGAACCAGCTGGGACTTACCGATTTCAAGGATGCAGCCTACAAAGACCTCGTCTGGGGCGGTATTGCTGACGGTACTCATATTAATAAAGGACCGCAGCTCTTCCCGCGCATTGAGATCGAAAAGGACGAGGAAGCACCCGCACCGAAGAAAGTAGAGAAGAAACAGCCGAAGAAGGAAGAGAAGAAAGAAGAAAAGAAGGAAGCGATCTCCATCGACGATTTCTTCAAGACAGACCTTCGCGTAGCAGAAATCCTGACGGCGGAAAAGGTGGAAAAATCCAAGAAGCTCATCAAGATGACCGTATCCCTGGGCGATGGGGAGACGCGCACTGTCGTGAGCGGGATCTCCGAATACTACCAGCCGGAAGAGCTCATCGGCAAGCACGTCATCTTTGTGTCGAACCTGAAGCCGGCAAAGCTCATGGGGATCGAGTCGCAGGGGATGATCCTTGCTGCGTCGAAGGATGGAAGCCTCAAGGTGCCTTTCGTCGACATGCCTGCCGGCAGCCGGGTGAAATGATGGGGCTCTTCGATACCCATGCACACCTGTACGACAAAGCCTTTGACCGTGACAGGGAAGAGGTCATCCATCACATATTCGAGACGCTGGACTACGTGGTCATCCCTTCCGAAGACCTTGTGACCAGTGAAAAAGCGGTGGCTCTCGCAGAGAGCCACCCTTCTCTATATGCAGCAGTCGGCATCCATCCGCAGGTGACAAAGGATGCGACGGAGGAGGCGCTCGCAGCCATTGGTGCGCTTGCCCGGACGCATGACAAGGTGAAAGCGGTGGGGGAGATCGGGCTGGACTATTACTATCTCTATACGGATAAGGAAACGCAGAAATACTGGTTTGCCCGCCAAATCGAGCTTGCCAAAGAGCTTGACCTTCCCATCCTCATCCATGACCGGGACGCTCATGGAGATACGCTCTCTATCCTGAAAGCACATCAGGGAGGAAATCTGCGGGGGATCCTCCACTGCTTTTCCGGGAGTCTTGAGACAGCTAAGGAACTCATGAAGCTCGGCTTCTACATCTCCTTTGCAGGGCCTGTCGTTTTTCCAAAGAGCCTGAAGCTCAAGGAAGTCGCCAAAGAGATACCGATGGATCGGCTCCTCATAGAAACGGACAGTCCTTACCTCACCCCGCCGCCCTTCCGCGGGAAGCGAAACGATCCGTCCAACGTCCGCTTTGTGGCGGAAGAGATCGCCCGTCTCAAGGGTGTATCGGTGGAAGAGATCGCAGAGCAGACGAAGCGGAATGCGATGGAAGTGTATGGGATAGAGGAGTAAGGTTTGAAGGGTTCAGGGTTCAGGGTTCAGGGTTCAGGGTTCAGGGTTCAGAGGTAGCCCGCGGGGTGTGCGCTCCCTTGATTGCGTTTGAAAGCCTCGTTTGAATGAGGAATAAGGTGGCGGCTTCGATGCAATTTTCAGGCATCGCCCCATATATACTCGCGGCGAAGCTGCCACAATATAGCCTTCCCCTCGAGGGGAAGGTGCCGAGCGCAGCGAGGCGGATAGGGTACTGGCGGTATGAAAAAGAGATGCGGAAAGATGCGTAGTTTCCTGCATTTCTTCTGCAAACATACAACGTTATACCGCGAACGAAAAAGATCCCTCGACTTCGCTCGGGATGACAATACGTGGAATACCCTCGCTTAAAATGGCGGCGCTTCCATATTTTTATGCGCCGCACCAACACTTCTCACTTCTAACTGGCGTGCAGAGCTTTCATCCTCAATCAAGGGACGATACGCTACACGAGCGAACCCCGAACCCCGAACCATTTATTTTATTTTTCCCCCTTGCATTTCATCTTCGAAACGGCTATAATATAAAAGCTTGCTTTGATGCAGGCAACTTCTCTTCCCATGGAGAGCATGGGACATAAGTCCAAAAAGGAGGCGAATTTCGTGAAAAAGTATGAAGTTATGTTCATTGTGAATGCAGCTAATGATGAAGTCATCAAAGCTGCTGTCAAACTGGTACAGGACACCATCACCAGAATCGGTGGTACCGTTGACAAAGTTGATGAATGGGGCAAACGTCATCTTGCCTACGAAGTCAGACACCAGAGCGAAGGCTACTACGTAGTAGTAGATTTCCAGGCTGACCCGGCAGAGATCAAAGAACTTGACCGCGTTATCAAAATTCATGAAGAAATTATCCGTCACATCATTGTAAAACAGGATGACTAAGAGGTAGCACAATGAATTCAGTTCAAGTTATGGGTAATCTGGCACGAGATCCGGTCGTCCGTGCAACAAAGACCGGCCGCGCTATGGCATCTTTTACCGTGGCAGTGAATCGTTCTTTTACAACGCCTCAGGGTGAACAGAGAGAGATCACAGACTGGATTAACGTTGTGGCTTGGGGAAATCTGGCGGAAGCTGTAGGAAATCAGCTGAAAAAAGGCAGCCGCGTTTTCGTGGAAGGCCGTTTTACTACTCGTTCCTACGATACACCAGACGGACAGAGAAGATGGGTCAGTGAAGTGACTGCGAATTTCGTGGCACTTCCGATCGGCGGATTCTCGCATTCCCAGCAGCAGCCTTCGGGCAATGCTTTCGGCGGAAATAATGGCTATACTGGCAATAATGGCTACGGCGGAAACAATGGCGGCTTCAATAACGGAGCTTCCCCATTCGGTCAGAGCCAGCCGCAGGGCCAGCCGAAGAGCAGTTTTGGTCAGTTCGGACAGGCTTCCAAGGATGAAGACATTCCGTTCTGAGATACATTGATTTTGGAGGATAAACTAGCATGATCAGAAGAGATAGAGTAAGAAGACCGAGAAGAAAGGTCTGCCAGTGCTGCGTAGATCACGTAGACACCATTGATTACAAAAACATTGCCGCACTTCGCCGTTTCGTTTCCGAAAGAGGTAAGATCCTTCCTCGCCGCGTAACTGGCACATGCGCTAAACATCAGCGTAAGATCAATCTCGCTATCAAGAGAGCAAGAGCTATCGCTCTGCTTCCTTTCAGCGCTGACTAATCAAAAGCGGAAGATCCCAAGACTTCGGTCTTGGGATTTTTTATTGGAACGGGCGCAATGGAGAAGCCACTGTGCATAAAAATCCGAAAGTGCTGCGAGTATTTGCGTGCAGGCTAAGCTCTTTCCCTCTTACCGGGAAAGCAGACTGTCAGGTTCGACGCCTTCCTAAACCCCTAAATTTGTAGCATCCCATTCTCGTCTATGTTACAATAAAGCTAAGTTTATCTCGATGGAGGTGTCCTATGAAATATAGAAGTACAAGAAGCAGTGAGACCGTGACCGCACTGGAAGCGCTGGTGAAAGGACTGGCGAGTGACGGCGGGCTCTATGTGCCATCGGAACTGCCAGCGCCTTTTCTGGCAGCTGATGATCTGATGCATCTTTCCTACGAAGAGCTAGCGGCTTATGTGCTGTCCCATTTCTTCACCGATATCCCGGAAGAGGATATGAAGAAGCTGACGCATGATGCGTACACCGGGACATTCGAGACACCGGAGATCGTGCCGGTGAAGACGATGTCGGAGTCCTTCTCCATGGCAGAGATGTTCCATGGAAGGACCTGCGCATTCAAAGATCTTGCCCTCTCCCTCTTCCCGTACCTTCTGGTGTATGCCAAGAAGCAGCAGAAGGATGAGAGGGAGGTGCTGATCCTGACTGCGACCTCCGGAGATACCGGCAAAGCGGCGCTGGAAGGCTTCCGCGACGTGCCGGGGGTACACATCATGGTCTTCTACCCGTCTCACGGTGTCAGCCCGCTGCAGCAGGATCAGATGCAGAAGCAGCTCGGAAATAATGTGAAGGTCGTCGGCATCGAAGGCAATTTCGATGATGCGCAGGGTACGCTGAAGAAAGTCTTCGGCAGTGCGCTGCGTGAGAGATCGGCAGAGAAGGGCGTGCTTTTCTCCAGTGCGAACTCTATCAATATCGGACGCCTTTTCCCGCAGGTGGTGTACTATGTCTGGATGTGGCTATCACTTTTGAAGCAGAACTCCATCGGGCCGAAGGAGACCTTCAATGTCGTCGTCCCGACGGGGAATTTCGGAAACATCCTGGCGGCATGGATCGCCAAACAGATCGGTACGCCGATCGGCGAGCTCATCTGCGCCTCCAATGAAAACAAGGTCCTTGCCGATTTCTTCAAGACGGGTACCTACGATATCAACCGTGACTTCCACTTGACCGAAGCTCCGTCGATGGATATCCTGATTTCTTCGAATTTTGAGCG
>ULWL01043331.1_pt1 | contig 24138 bp, 20 predicted proteins | sample 1960171 | NCBI WGS metagenome assembly ULWL01 (sample SAMEA4835807, study PRJEB28245) | human gut metagenome | biome: gut microbiome; material: fecal sample | place: Denmark | collected 2008 | reverse complement strand
GGCAGGCGGCAAGCCGCGGAACTCTGCGGGGCATCCGGATTCCCCGCAAACGGGATGCCTGCGTCCGGGACAGCTTCCCCGCTATCCCGGATGCTCCTTTTCATCCTATTTTAATTGAGCATTTCTGCATCCAAAACGGTCTACCGTGCATGGAACAGAATAAAAGCAAACCATCCGCATGCCGCCTGCTTGGCCCCTTGGCCACCAACACCAGTATGGATTTCGGCGTTCTGCTGCTGCGCCTGGGAGTAGCAGTCATGATGCTTGTGCATGGTATCCCCAAACTGGGCATGCTCATCAGCGGAAACTGGTCGGCCTTCCAGGATCCCCTGGGAATCGGCAATTTTCTGTCCCTGCTGCTGTGCGTAGGTGCGGAATTCGGTTGCTCCATCCTCATTTTGCTTGGGTTCCTGACCCGCCTGGCCTCCCTTATCCTGGTTATTAACATGTGTGTGGCGCTCTTTCTTGTCCTTGGCCTCTCCGGCTGGGGAGCACAGGAACTAGCGGCCATCTACCTGCTGATCTATCTGACCCTCTTCTATACGGGACCGGGCAAATTCTCCCTGGATGCCTGGTGGCTCTGGCGCGACTGCAAGATAGAAGTGGAATGAAAACAGTTCCTCCCGCGCGTCCTATGGCAAAAATACTTCTTTTTTCACTCGCCGCGGAAGGAGCCTTCCTCTAGGATGCTGGCACACCCAGTCCATCCGTTCAATGTCCGGCAAACTAACCTACAAGCAATCGGGGGTCGATACCAAGGAAGCAGCCGCTTTTGTATCCGACATCAGCTCTCACGTTAAAAGAACGCAAAAGCAGAGATCTCTGCACCAGGCCTTTGGCCTTTTCGCCGCCGCCTATGATTTGAGCTCCTACAAGGAACCGGTCATCGTCACCGGGTGCGACGGCGTAGGCACCAAGACGGAAATTCTTTTTGAACTGGACATGGTGGAAACCGCCGGCAAAGACCTGGTGGCCATGAACGTCAACGACATTCTTACTACGGGCGGCGACCCTCTCCTTTTCCTGGATTATCTGGGCATCTCCAATCTGGAACGGGAACGCTCCCGTATCACCCGCCTGGTGGCCGGCATGTGCGACTACCTGGAATCCTGCAACTGCATCCTGGCCGGCGGAGAAACGGCGGAAATGCCCGGCGTGGTGCCGGAATCCATCGTGGAACTCTCCGGCTTCTGCATCGGCTGCTGTGAAAAAAGCAAACTGATTGATCCGAAAACCGTCCAGCCCGGAGACGTATTCATCGGCTACAAATCCGACAGCTTCCATGCCAACGGCTGGAGCCTCATCCGCCGCATTCTGGAAGAAAATCCGGATGTAGTTGATGAAGAAGAACTCCGTTCCCTCCTTCAGCCCACCCGTTTGTATCATGACGTAGTGGAAGATATGCGCCGCTTCAACGTCACCCCGAAAGCATACGCCCACATCACGGGGGGAGGCCTCCCGGAAAACCTGGAACGCTTCCTGGGCGACTACGGCGCAGACCTCTCCATTCCCTATTGGGACAACACCGCCGCCCAGAAAATCCTGAAGCATGTGGATACTCAGGACCGCTTCAACACTTTTAACATGGGCATTGGCTGGGTAGCCATCGTGAGGCCTGAAGACGCGGAAGCCGCATTGAAGGCAGGTCCGGGCGGCACGGTCATCGGCACGCTGAGAGAAGGCCGCGGCATTCATGTCAAGGTACAGGGCGAATAAAAAACACCATCTCCTTGCAGCGGATACACCACACTTACAGGACAATCTTTTCATCATCATCCCATGAGCGATTTTCTTAAACACGAGTGCGGCGTAGCCGCCATTCGTCTGCTTAAGCCTCTCTCTTATTTTCAGGATAAATACGGCTCCACCCTCTGGGCGTTCAACAAACTGCTCATCCTGATGGAAAAGCAGTACAACCGCGGCCAGGACGGCGCGGGCATAGGCTGCGTTAAGCTGAACATGCCCTTGGGGCAGCCTTACCTGTTCCGCACCCGGGACGCCAGCAAAGACGCCCTCACGAGCATCTTCAACGGGCAAATCAAGAAGCTCAATAAAAAAGTTCGCCGCGGCCAAGTCAATCTGAAGGATGCGGCAGATATCAAAAACAACTTCGACTACGGCGGGGAAATCCTGATGGGGCATCTCCGCTACGGCACCTCCGGCCTCTTTGACGAAGGGTCCTGCCACCCCTACCTGCGCCGCACCAACTGGCCGACCCGCACCCTGATGGTTCTGGGCAACTTCAACATGACCAATACGCCGGAATTGAACCAGCGCATGATTGAACGCGGCCAGCACCCCGTCTTCGGAACGGACACGCAGACTGTCCTTGAAGAAATAGGGTATCACCTGGATGAAGCCCACACGGACCTCTACCGCGCCTTGCGGGACAGCGGCATGCCCGGCCCGGAAATACCCCATGCCATTTCCTCCCGGCTCAACATTCAGGAAATTATCCATAACTCCGCCAAGCAATGGGACGGCGGATATGCCATCATGGGAGCCATCGGTAACGGAGACTACTTCTGCCTGCGGGATCCGCACGGCATCCGCCCATGCCACTACCTGATTACGGATGAATTCATTGCCGTGGCCTCCGAACGCGTTCCGCTGATGACCGTTTTTGAAGTGGAAAGCGAACAGGTTCAGGAACTTCCGCCGGCCAACATGCTCTCTATCAAGGCAGACGGCACACATGCCATTACGGAATTTACCACACCTCTGAAACCGGCTCCCTGCTCCTTTGAAAAAATTTACTTCTCCCGCGGAAACGATCCTATCGTTTACCGGGAACGCAAGGCGCTCGGCGCGGCGTTGACACCCCAAATTGTGGATTCTCTGGAAGACCGTTTTGACAAATCCGCTATCACCTACATTCCCAACACGGCGGAAACCGCCTACTACGGCCTGCTGGAAGGCCTGCGCGTCTACCGCCGCAAGCGCGTGCATGCCCAGCTTCTGGAGGCCCTGAGAAACGGCACTCTGGATGAGAACATGCTGGACAGCGCTATCCTGAAACGCTGGCCGCGCGGTGAAAAAATCGCCCACAAGGATATCAAAATGCGCACTTTCATCACGCAGGAAAAAAGCCGTGCGCAACTGGTCTCCCATGTATATGACCTTACTTACGGCGCCGTAGGGCCGGAAGACGTGCTCGTCGCCATTGACGACTCCATTGTCCGCGGCACCACCCTGAGAAGATCCATCCTTCGCATCCTGGGCCGAACCAATCCTCGGAAAATCGTCATTGCATCCACTGCCCCGCAAATCCGGTATCCGGACTGCTACGGCATTGACATGTCCGAACTGGGCAACTTCATCGCCTTCCAGGCGGCCGTCTCCTTGATCAAGCAACACGGACAGGCCCGTCTGCTGGAAGAAGTATACAAGGCATGCAGGGAAGAACTGGCCAAGCCCAAGGAAGAACGGCGCAATTGCGTGAAGGCTATTTACGAAGGGTTGACGGAGGCTGAAATCTCCAGGGAAATCACCCGTCTGGTCACTCCGCATGACGCTCCGTGCCCCGTGGAAGTCATTTTCCAGACCATCGAAAACCTCCATGAATCCATAGAAGGCCCCTGCGGCGACTGGTATTTCACCGGAGATTACCCAACTCCGGGCGGATACACTACAGTTAATGTGGCATACATGCGCTGGTTTGAGGGTAAAGGGGGCCGTGCATACGATTTGCCCTTGTAGCGGCTCCCTTTTTTTGGGTATTCTGTCGACAACATGTCGGGACCCATTTCATACACGACCTTGGAAGACACCGAACTGGTCGCCAGGGCACGGGAAGGAGATTCGCGGGCTTTTGACGAACTTGTCATTCGCCACAGCCGCAAACTCCATGCTACCCTGTACCAGATGACGGACAACTACGACGATGCCTATGACATCGCCCAGGAAGCGTTCTCCAAAGCCTACCGGGCCTTGTGCTACTTCAATGGACAAAGCGCCTTTTACACATGGCTGCACTCCATTGCCGTCAACCACGCCAGAAACTTCCTGAAAAAACGCAACCGCAGAATGACCTACAGTCTGGACGACGACGAGTACGGCGACCATACGGAAAAGGACATGAACATGGCGGATGAAACGGACGGGGCGGACCCGGAACGCCGTACCCATTTGAATGAATTGCAGCTCAAAATCAACGAAGCATTGAAGAAACTTTCCACTAAACACAGGGAAGTCGTTGTTCTTCATGACGTAAAAGGGCTCAACCATACGGAAATATCCGCCCTCCTCGGTATCTCTGAAGGAACGCTCAGATCACGTCTGCACTATGCCCACAAGGAACTCCAGGGGCTGCTGGCGGAATATCTAAGTTAATCAGGAAAAAAAATATTGAACGTCAATTCCCGCCGCCATGTCAAACGCATAGTCCCAAATTCGGGACTGACACATTCTAACTTCTATTATACTTAACATCAACGACGATGGATAAACAATCCACAGATCATAAAGAGGAAACTCTGGTGGCCATGCTGGCATCTTTCCGCAAGGAAGCCTGTTACCATGACACCTTCGAGGAAGATTTCCTCCGCAATTTTCATCTCAGAAAGGAAACCGATCAGGCTGCCCACTCTGCTTGGAAATTGCTGCTCGAACGCCTGGACAATTATCTGCAGAACTTTCGTGGTTGGCAGTGGGTCTATGCTTCCATGTCCATCGTGACATTGGCTGCGGTAGGCGTTATTATCGCATCCGGAAACATGGATGAACCTTCTGAATCTTACGTATCCTCCACCAAGGATAAGGAAGAAATACTCCTGACGAAAAAAGCCGTTCCCGTAAGTAAGGAAACTATTGAACGAACCTCAACCGAAGTTGCTCCCACGGAAAAACCTGAATTCACCACGGGAGACTCTTCATATGAAACATCGGCCAAAGACAACCAGCTGAAACCTGATTCCCATGCCGATAAAAAACCGGTATCCCGCGTTCTCATTGAGATGTAACAATCCATGATGGACCTGGCTCCGATATTGACGGGCATAGCCGTTGCAGGCCTGATTTGCCAGGCAACGGCCGTGCCTGTCCCTTTTAAGGTAGAAGCCATCCTCCCCCAGGCGGAAGGGGCGCCGTATGCGACCATGGCGGCGCAAATCGGTAAAGACATGCTGGCCTCCTTGATTCCCTACCGGGTTTTAAAAAACGGAGGCGTGACCTACCACCTCGGGGACAAGAGTACCCCGCCCCTTCAGGTTTGGGCCCAGGAAAAGCTCACAGGCCTGACAATCTTTAAGGTGGATCCAGCCCATATATACGACGGACAGGCAGACCTGACCCCTCCCGGCATTCTTAAACGCGGCGACAAACTGTCCTTTGCCAGCAGCAAAAATGAGACCACGCAGGGAATTTACGTGGGCATGGAACATTCCATCGGGGACACCAGTTTCCCCCTGAGGCTCATCCGCGCCCAGTTCCCCAAGCTGGCAGTCCCCCCCATCGGCCAACCATGCTACGACTCTGAAAACCGTCTGGTCGGCATTGTTCTGGGCGTTTCCCGCAAAGGAACCTGCCACCTGCTGCCCGCCCGTGCCATCTCCTTCCTGGCAACCCATCCGGAAGCCAAAAGAGTGCGCCTGGGTTGCCTGCTGGACATCAACTCCTCCACCCCCGTCATTGAGGGCCTTATCAACGGAGGCCCTCTTGCTCGGGCAGGAATCCAGACCGGGGACATCCTCATCAACATCAACGACACGCCCATCCGCAACTACGGAGACATGTTGGACGCCACTTATTACCTAACGGGAGACAAGCCTCTGTCTATCGAAGTCATCCGCGGCACCCAGGTGGTAACAAGCAAGGGAATCCTCCCCACGCAGGATCCCCGTTAATCCAAATCCGGGCTCCAAGTAAATGCCGGGGCCCCGGATGGCTCCTGCTCAAAATCGCCCAGAACCTTCTTTCAGGCTTGAACTCGCCCGCCGGCGCACTTAAAAAAGGGCGTGCTTCAAATTGTCTTCAATAAAATCAGCGCTGCGGAAGTATCCAGCATCCCCACCTTGGAACAGCTGGATCTGCTCGGAGACTTCCAAGTCTCAGAATCCACCCTCCAGACCCTGGATGACGCCCGTTTCGGCAAAATGGAAAAGGATGGTAAAATTCTTTATCGCTACGTCGCCAAAGATTACCGCATTTACTTTGAAGTCATCGAAGGCAAAGTGATCGTCCACCGCGTTCTGCACGCCAACAGCCTGAACGATTTCCTGTTTCGCACCAATATTTCCCCGACTGCCGGGGAAGATGAAATCCTGAGCCAGTCCAAGCACTTCTGGAAACTTATCGACGAAGGCAAAAACGCCTCCAAAGCCTGACCTTTTCCCATTCATGGCCTGCATCATTCTGGGCGTCACCGGCTCCATTGCCGCATACAAGGCGGCGGATATCGCTTCCGCCCTGGTCAAATACGGTCATGAAGTGCACTGCGTCTGCACAGCCAAGGCCCTTGAATTCGTCACTCCCCTCACCCTGCACACGATTTCCCGCAACCCCGTCTTTTCCTCCTTTGAGGATGAAAAGACGGACTGGGTTCCCCCACACATCCAACTGGCCCAACGGGCGGATCTTCTGCTTGTAGCCCCAGCCACGGCAAACACCATGGCCAATTTTGCCCATGGCTTCGCTCCGGACATGCTCAGTTCCCTCTACCTGGCTTGCCAGTCTCCGGTGCTTATTTGCCCAGCTATGAACGTCCACATGTGGGAACATGCGGCCACGCAGCAAAACGCGGCCGTTCTGAAGCAAAGGAAGGATCATTACATCCTCGGCCCCAGTGAATCCGGAATTCTGGCCTGCGGAGCGGAAGGCGCGGGAAAACTCATGCCGGTGGACAGGATTATTCAAAAAACACTCTCCCTTCTGCCGTAAGGACGGCAAAAATCGCTCCATGCCTGTTTATTGGTTTGCCCCCGGAGAACTAAATCTTCTATCATGGACGCATATGAAAATGCTCCTGTTCCTCTTCAGTTCCCTCATGCTCTGCTCCTGCGGTCCGGATAAATATCCCATCAGCTTTCATATGGAGACGGGAGCGACGGACAGCAAAAAATTCGCCTTTGAAAGGGACGGTCATTACTATAGCAAGGCCCCCTTTATTTCCCATAAGGACATTGAATCCTATTATTCCTTCCCTGCGCCGGACAACACCTACGGCATCGTCGTCAACGTCCGGAAAGGCCTGGGCAGCCGGGTGGAAGGAATAACCGCCTCCAACCTGGGCAGGCAAATACTGCCCATCGTCAACGGCCATGCCATGCAGCCCCTGCGCCTTTACAGCAAACCTGTCACCTCAGGAAAACTGGCAGTCATGGGAGGGTTCTCCCCGGCGGATCTTGCCGCCATGGCGGAATTTATTCCCCCGGCGGATCCCAAGAGAGAAGAACCCATCAACAAACTGGCCGCCGTTACCAAGCCTCTTCTTCCCAGCAAGGACCCTGCTCAGGAAAAGAAGGAGGCCAAAGACCCTGAAGAACATAAAGACCGTACCGTGATCAGCACCCGCCGGGGGCGGATCTGAGCCAGCACCCCTCGTATCAGCATGCACGGCAAATCCTTTCCTCTCCTGACCGGCATCCTCCTGTTTCTTTGGGGCATGCCATTCCTGATGGCGGATATTGTAGTGCGCTTCCCCACGGAAAATACAGCCCTGCTGGACAACCGCCCGCAGGACTTTTACATGTATGTAGACCGCAATTTTGAAGGGAAGAAATCCCAGCCGTGGGAAGCTGGAGCCTACGGCTTTACCCGGACCCTCGTCAGAACCCAGGCAGGCCCCGTAGCCGTCAAATTTCATGAGGGTATCGACATTAAACCTCTCAGGAGGGATGCTTCCGGCACGCCGCTGGACGACGTGCACCCCGTAGCCGGAGGCACGGTAGTCCATGCCTCCGCCAACCCCACCCATAGCAATTACGGCCGCTATGTGGTCATTGAGCACCAGCTGAAGGACGGCCCGCTTTACAGCCTGTATGCCCATCTGGCCTCTGTCTCCTGCAGGAAAGGCGACCGGGTAGGAACCGGAAACGTTATTGGAAAGCTGGGATACTCCGGGGTGGGTTTGAACAAAACGCGTGCTCATGTGCATCTGGAACTCTGCCTCAAGCTACAAGATGACTTTGAAAACTGGTATTCCAGTCTGAAACTGGGCACTCCCAACCGCCACGGTTCCTATAACGGACTCAATCTGGCCGGTTTTGACCCGGCACCCGTCCTCCTGCAATGCAAGGACGGGGCGGAATTTTCCCTCTCTCGCCATATCTCCTCCCTGCCGGTCCAATACGTCGTGCGGTCTCCCTCTTCCGGCGAACCGCCCAGCCTTGTCAAACGCTACCCCTTCCTGCTGAAGCCGGGGCCCTCCGACCCCAAATCCTGGGAAATCAGTTTCACGGGAGAAGGGGTTCCCGTTTCCGTGACTCCTTCCAGCCAACCGTGCACGGAACCCGTCGTCATCCGGGCCGTTCCGCATCCTTTCTCCCAACTGTACAGGACCTGCAACCGCGTTTCCGGCTCCAGCAAGGACCCTAAGCTTACCGCCGCCGGCAAACGCTACATCCGGCTCATCTTCATGGGGCCTGAATCATAATCCTACGATGATGCAAACCTTTTCCAGATTCCGTTTTCCCCATGCCGTTCTCACATCCTGCGCGGCTGTCCTGCTTTCCCTGGGCGGCGCTTCCCCTGCAGCTGCCGCCCCCTCTGCGGGAGACACCTTTCCGCAGGACAGGCAGGACCTCCTGAAAAACAAAAAATACCAGCAGGGACTGAAAGCCCTGGAAAACCGCCTTCCCCTGGAAGCCAGCAAACACTTCCAGGAATGCCTGTCTTCCCAAAACCTTGCGGAATCACAAAAAGCCATAATCCGCCCCTTTCTGGCAGAAGCCCTGATCCGCGCCAAAAAAACGGAAGAAGGACTGAATGCCTGGGAGCAGCTGCCGGACTCTCCCATGAAATCCTACTGGACGGCGGTAGGCCTCTTCAATAAAGGCTCCTTTACCAAAGCCCTGGAAAAACTTACCGCTATCCCGGAAACGGATCCGCTTTCCCTCTACGGGCTTCAATTGAAAGCCCAGCTTGCGCGCCAGCTTCAGGACCGGCAGCTTTTACTGGAAACCCTCAGCAGGCTGGGGCAGGCGGAATCCCCCGCCGTCTCCCGCCCCGCGCGCCTTCTTCTGGCGGATGTACTGGTGAATCAGGAATGTTACCAGAACGCCGCCGCCATTCTTGAACAACTCAAAACGGAAGACGGGACGGACAGCAACCGGCTCATACGTTCATACGCCGAGCTCATAGAAGGCAAGCTGGCCGGCAAACAGGGAAATCTGGACCAGGCCATCAAAACCTTCTCCGCCGTTATGGACAACAAATCCTATCCGGAAAAAATCCGTGATCTGGGCCGCCTGGCTCTCGCCAAGGCGGAAATAGATCGGGAAAAAAGCAATCCGGAACAGGCGGAAGAGGAAACGCGGTCCCTGCCTCAGGAAGAGGAAGCTCCGCACACCGCCGGAACGGCGGAGGAACGCCTGTTGGCGTTCATTGGCGGCAAAGCGGAATCCGCCTTGCTGATGGACGCCTTCAACATTCTGCTGGAGGAAGACATCTTTCGAACCAATCCCCAGGCTCTGGAAAAACTCAACGGCTGGGTAAAAGCCAGGGATGCATCCCGCCAGCCGGCAGCCATGTATGCCATGGGAAGCCTTCTTCTGGAAAAAGATGACCTGTCAGGCACCGTCAAAATGGCGGAAGAGGGGCTCTCCAAATATCCCCAGAGCCTTCCCGTTCAAATTCTTTCTCTGAATACCATTACTGTTCTGCTGGATAAAAACCGTCTGCAGGATGCGGAACGTCTTATTTCCAAATATCCCGGTTCATCCCCTGACCTCGTCTTTCAACAGGGAGCCCTGGCTTTCCTCAAAAAAGACTACTCCCTGGCGCAGAAATTTTTCCGGGAAGCGGCCCGCCGCGCTTCGGAAACAACGGCGGAAAACGCCCTGTTCAATGAAAACCTGGCCGCCCTGAACGCCAATGACGCCTCCGGAGCTGCCGCTCTCATCAAGGAAGCCTCAGGCTCTTCCCGGCTCCGGGAGAGCATCCTCTTTGAACAGGCCCATTACGCCGCTAAAAGGATGGCCCCTCAGGCTGCTGAATTGCTGGCAAATTTCATAACTCTGGCGGAAACTCCGGCCCTGAAAACCCAGGCGCGGCTGGACCAGGTGGAAGTAGCCCTGAATCTCAACCCTCCGGACCTGGAAACCGTGCAGGCTATCCTTCCCCTGTTGGAAAAAGAGCAGTTGTCTCCGGAACAGACCATGCAGCTGGCGCGGCTGAATATTCTGGAGGCGGAAAGCCGGCAGGAATGGCCCAACGCCATTCAGTCCTGCCGACGAGCCATTGTCCTGGATTCGGAAGGCAAACAGGCGGACATGCTTTACCTCAAACTGGGAGAGCTTCTGTACAAAAACGGAGACTTCCATGAAGCGCAGCTTGTCCTCCAGCCCTTCCCCTCCAAATACCCTGACAGCCCTCTTCAGGCGGCAGCCCTCTTTCTGGCAGGAAAAGCCGCCCAGCAAAGCAATACCGGCAGCACGCTGAACGCCGCCCTGAACATCTTCAAAACCCTAGGCGCGGGGGACACCCCCTTTGCCCAGCCTGCCAGAATAGAAGAAGCCTCCGTTCTGCTGCGCATGGGGAAAGCGGACCAATGCATCGTCGCCCTGGAGAACCTGCTTTCCTCCCCATTGCCGCGCTACATGCGCCTGCTGGCCCTCTCCATCCAGGCGGATGCCTGGGTAGCTAAGGAAGATACCCATTCGGACACTCTTCGCAAGGCCATCAACCTCTGTACGGAAATCCTGGACACGCCCAACCTGGGACTGGCCTGGAAATTCAAGGCTCTGACCCAGCGGGCCCAGTTCTATGAACGAATGAACGAACAAAAAAAAGCGCTGGATGACTATGCCTCCATTCTGGCCCATACGCCCAGCGGAAGTTCCGCCAACAAACGCAGGGACTGGCACTGGTTCTACAACGCCGGCTTCGCCTCCATCCGCCTGCTGGGCCAGCTTCAGGACTGGGACGGAGCCCTGGCGCTGGCAAAAAAACTGGCGCAGACTTCCGGCCCCAGAGCCAGGGAAGCAGCGGCTTACGCGCGCCGCATCCAGCTGGAACATTTCATTTGGCAGGATGAACCGGAAGCCTCTGCGCCGGAAAACGGAAAGACGGCGACACCGGATCAAACCGCGGATTAAGAAGCCTTTCCTCCTGTCATGGATACCCCCCCCACAGCAAAAAACTGGAGACTCAACGCAGCAGCCATCATCATGGACGCTGAAGGCTGCGTATTGCTGGGCAAGGACAGCGGCCGCAACCCGTACTGGCACTTTCCGCAGGGAGGCGTCATTAAACACGAAAGCATTGAACAGACTCTTGCGCGGGAGGTATGGGAGGAAGTGGGCCTGCGCCCCACGGAATACACCATTGTCAGCCGCCTGTCCGGCCTGCGTTACAAATACCCTTCCGGCAACCGTAAAGTTACGCGCTGGATAGGCCAGGAACAAACCTACTTTCTTGTGCGCTGCAAAACCAGGCGCCCTAAAACGGATTTGCACCGCAGCCCCGAATTTTCAAAAACGAAATGGATTCCCCTCCAGAATCTCAAACTGGAAATGTTCCCCAAATTCAAAAGGAAAGTCATCAAAAACGCCCTTCAGCAATTCTTCGGGCCCGGCTTTCCTTCCAAACACGCCGCTGTGAAAACATCTTCCCCCTCCTCACCCTCATCTTCAACACTAACTTCGCGTACGATGAACCGTTACCTGGTGCCTCCGGGCAAAAAACTGCGTTTAAAGGATTATTCTCCGGATGACAAATCTCTCTTCTCCGGAACCAAGGAAGAATCCCTGATTGAATTCGACAAACTGAGGGAAGAACTGCAGGAACTGCAAAAAAAACTTTTTGCTCAGCACAAGCACAAAATTCTGGTTATTCTTCAGGCCATGGATGCAGGAGGCAAGGACGGCTGCGTCAAGCATGTCTTCTCCCGGGTGGATCCGCAGGGGCTGCACGTAGTCCCCTTCAAAAAACCCACTACTGAGGAACTGGACCACGATTTCCTGTGGCGCGTTCACAAGGAGGTCCCCGCCAAAGGGCAGATCGCCATCTTCAACCGTTCCCATTACGAAGATATCATTGCCGTCCGCGTGAAAAAAATCTTCCCGGACCCAGTCTGGAAACGCCGCTACAAGCACGTCCTCGACTTTGAAGCCATGCTTGCGGAAGAAGGCACCGTCATCATCAAGCTATTCCTGAATATCTCCAAGGCGGAACAGAAAAAACGGCTGGAATCCAGACTTCAGGACCCGGATAAACTTTGGAAATTCTGCATGGATGACCTGGATGACCGAAATCGTTGGGATGAATTCCAGACAGCCTACCAGGATCTCATTGAAAAAACATCTACTCCGGAAGCTCCCTGGTACATTATCCCGGCAGACCGGAAATGGTACAGAAATCTGGTTGTCGCCCGCCTGATGGTAGAAAAACTGCGCCATCTCCAGCTTTCGCTCCCCACTCCCAACTTTGATCCAGCCTCCATCATCATTCCAGATTGACAAAATCTGTCATAACGATAACTAATTTGTGCATCGTAAAATTATTTTTGTACATTTCTCGGTATTCAGTTGTCCCATTATTACAAAATCTGCATTATTCACAATAACAATCAAAACTTAGAATTTCTAACGCTTGACTGTTCTAGTGAAAAATTGTTAGAAAACAACTTAACACCTAGAACGTGTAAACATTCTACATAGAAAAACAAAATCAAATGTATTTAGCATCCCAACGCAAAGAGTTCATTCTGAAAACGCTGGCTGAACATGGAGCTGCAAGGACCATTGCTCTGGCCAAACAGATGAAGGTCACGGATGAAACGGTCCGCAATGATTTGATTAACCTTGAAAAACGCGGCTTCCTCAAGCGCGTCCACGGCGGCGCACTGGCGCTTACTCACAAATCCCTCCATGAAGACATTGTCACTCAAGATGATGTGTCTATCAGGATTGCAAAAAAAACCGTTCAGAATATTCCCGCTTCCGTGGTTATGTTCATTGACAGCAGCACCATGGGCTACCAAATATGCAACCACATCAATTCCAAAGATACGCATGTGGTTTCCAACAACCCCACGTTGCTGACCCGGCTTGAAGGCATTCCGAACCTGAGCTTCTATTGCACGGGCGGACACTTCGACCGCGAAGCCCTGGTCTATGTAGGGCAGGACGCCGCCAAGGCCGCCGGGTCCCTGAGCATTGACATGGTCGTGCTGACGCCAGACTGCTACTCCCCCAAGCATGGTGCCGGATACAAGAACATGTTGCAATCCGAATTCATCAAGAGCGTCATCCCCGCGGATGCCAAGGTAATCATCGCCATGCCCTCCACCAGCGTAGCGAACAACCCGGCATTCTATACCGTTGCGCCCTCCCAGGTTTCCATGCTCATCACTGATGAGGCCCTTTCTCCGGAAATGGCCGACCAGATTGAAAAGAGCGGCGTCAAGGTGGAACTCGCCTAACGCCGGCCTGCTTTACAGGGGGCGGAAGTTCATCGGAACTTCCGCCTTTTTTATAACGATCATATCCTCTCTCTTTTCCATTCCATCCGGTACTCCCGGCTTCCCGTCAGCTCATCTTCCCTGGAGCCGATTTCTTCAAACCCTCCGCGCCGATAGAATGCGCGGGCGCGGGCATTCTCTTCATAGACCCCAACCGTCAGCATTCCCTTGCTGTGTTCCTTCACCCAGTCCAGCAACGCTGTACCTATCCCTTCACACTGGCGTTCCGGCGCCACAAACAGAGCGGCCAGTTCCCCCTCCCCCACCAGGCAGGCAAACCCGACAACACGGCCACCGTCCCTGCACACCCATGTACGCGCCCTGGGCAGGTACACCTGCCTCATATCTTCCACCAAACCGCACCAGAACCCCACTCCCGCAAAAGAGTGGGCTTGTTCGGACGCTTTCAGCCAAATATTCAAAACCTCCGTTTCATCCCTATTCTGGTAATGTTCTATCTTCATACATCAATAACAGGTATGCGGCAACCCTTCCTGTAGTTTATACAAGCTAGCATGGAGGAGGCATGGAACTCAAGAAAGAAAGTCCCGCCTTCCGGTAAAAATGAAAGGAAAGGCCATGACGGACAGCTTTTTTCCACCCTTTCCCCCTCACCACATCACTGTCCCCCGGATCATGGAACACAAAAGGCCATCTGAAAGAGCTACCAGCCTTTCCGCCCTTCAACTACGGCCTGTACACAAGTACCGGGCCGGTACGCGAAGACTGGACGCAGCGCACCTTCCGAACAGCGGAGCCCACCAGGGCTGCAGCCTGCTCCACCTCTTCCTGCGTCGTCATGAAAGACAGGGAAAAACGCAGGGAGGAACGTACCGCCTCATCAGATAATCCCATGGCCGTCAGCACGTGGGAAGGCATCGGCTGCAGCGTATGGCAGGCAGACCCTGCCGAACACAGCAGACCAGCAGGTTCCAGCAACAGTATCAGCGCTTCCGCCGTACATCCGTCAAACGCCAGATTAGAAGTATTGGGAATACGTTCCGTTCCGCCGGAATGCACCGTCACGCCGCCCACCTGTGTCCGCAGGAGAGACTCAAAAGAATCCCGCATCCGGGACAGCCGTCCGACATCCTCCTTCAAGTGCCTCAATGCCGCCCGCGCCGCCGCACCAAAACCAATGATTCCCGGAACATTCTCCGTGCCGGACCTCAAGCCGTACTCCTGCCCCCCGCCGAACAGCAAAGGGGAAAAAGGAGCCCCCGCTCTCCTGTACAGACATCCAATCCCCTTGGGGCCATGGAATTTGTGGGCGGATACGGAAGCATAATCCACTTCCATTCCATGCAAATCCACGGGAATTTTTCCGGCGCACTGCACTATATCCAAATGCACGGGAACTCCATGCTTCCTGGCGGAGGAACACAAAACCGGCGCATCCTGCAATGCGCCTGTCTCATTATTGGCCCAGGCAAAAGAAACGCCGGATACGCCCCCTGCGCACATCGACTCCCATTTTTCCGGAATCGCTCTCCCTTCCCTGTCCACAGGGCAGACACAGCCACAGCCCAGGGCCAGGGCCGTCTTCAAGGAGGCGTCATGGTCCGTGGACAAAACGCCTATCCCCCCCTCCTGTCCCCCGGCCATCTGGCGAAAAGCCATATTGGACGCTTCCGTTCCGCCGGAAGTAAATACAATTTCCGAAGGAAATGCGCCCAATAGAGCGGCAACGGCCGCACGGGCCTCCTCCACCGCCTCACGCACATGCCTGGCACAGCCGTAACCGGCGGACGGGTTGAAAAACCGTTCCTTTAAAAACGGCTCCATGGCCTCGTAAACCTCCGGAGCCAGCGGTGTGGTGGCGTTATTATCCCAATAAATCACGCCTTCATAACTCCCCCAATCGCGGGAAGGAGTCAAGCCGGAACATAATGCGCAGCTGCACAAGATCACTCTTCACTTTTACCCGTGATTCCGCATAATGCCTCTCATGCGTTTTCTTATCACGGCAGGCCCCACCAGGGAAGCTATTGACCCCGTCAGATACCTCACCAACCACTCCTCCGGGAAAATGGGGTATTGCCTGGCGGAAGCGGCTGTTCACGAAGGCCACAGCGTCCTTCTCATCTCCGGCCCCACTTCCCTGGACATTCCGCACGGCGTGGACTTCCTGCCGGTTGAATGTGCACAGGAAATGTATGATGCTGTCAAAAACCAGGCTCCCTACGCCGACGCCGCCATCCTCAGCGCCGCCGTAGCGGATTATCGCCCCGTCTCCGTTCCGGACCGCAAAATCAAGAAAACGGGGGAACGCATGATTTTGGAGCTGGAACGTACTGCGGACATTTTGGGCTCCATGCGTGCGGAATTCGGCTTCAGCGGCATTCTGGTAGGCTTTGCGGCGGAAACCCATGACGTGGAAAATTACGCGCGCGGCAAACTGGAACGCAAGCGGTGCGATATGATTGTGGCCAACGACGTTTCCCGCAGTGACATTGGTTTTAACTCCTCTGAAAATGAAGTGCTGCTCGTTTACCCGGACCGGACGGAGTTCCTGGAAAAAGCGCCTAAAGCACAAATTGCCCTTCAAATCATTGAGCGCGCTTGCCGTCTCGCACAGGGAAAAGCTCCGTCATGGCGCACGGCAGACCCGTTCCACGCTTGAAGCGGCAGGGAGTTTGCCCCACGATCCAATGCCGGCATGTAAATGCCGGCCACCTTTCCCAGAACCACATTTTCACTTTTCATGCCCGTCACTCTTCAGGATTTAGGCTGGAACGACCATTTTCAACGCGCTTTCGACGCCGTTGCCAAACCAGGCTGGATGCCGGGGCGTCTCATCCGGGAAACGAAAATCAACTTCACTGCTCTTCTGGACGGCGGGGAAGATGTGGACGCCGTCGTCAGCGGCAAACTCTGGCATGATGCGGCCACGGATGCGGAACTGCCCGCTGTTGGAGACTGGGTGGCGATTGATCCGGGAGAAGCGGGAGACGAAGCCGTCATACGCACCATTCTCCCGCGCCAGACCTGTTTTTCCCGCAAAGCTCCAGGGAAAAGCAGCGCGGAACAGGTATTGGGAACCAATGTGGATATTGTGGCCGTAGTGACGGAACCGGGAACGGATTTCAACCCCAGGCGCATGGAGCGCTACTTTACACTCATCCGCCGCAGCGGAGCATCTCCTCTCATCCTGCTTAACAAAACGGATCTTTTTTCCAGGGAGGAAGTGGAAAACGCCATGCAGATTCTGCGGGAGCTCTCTCCGGAATGCGCCATAATCAGCATCAGCGCCCTGCACAACAGGGGAATCACGGAATTCCGCAAATGCCTATCCAAGGGAAAAACCATCTGCATCGTCGGCTCCTCAGGCGTTGGGAAATCCACCCTGGTCAATACCCTGCTGGGGGATGAATGGCTCTGGACGGGAGAAGTCAATGAAGTAACCGGCAAAGGGCGCCATACGACAGTGGCGCGGGAACTGGTGCTCCTCAAGCATGGAGGTTTGCTGATTGACAATCCCGGCATACGGGAAATCCAGATGTGGACTGATGAACATACCCTCCGTGAAAGCTTTGCGGATTTGATGGAGCTGGCCCATGAATGCAAATTTGCGGATTGCAGCCACGGTAAAGATTCCGGCTGCGCCATCAGGAAAGCCGTGGACGAGGGGAAGCTGGACAAGGAGCGATACTTAAACTTCCTGAATTTGGAAAATGAAATCGCCCGGCTTGCCAAACGTCAGAAAAAAAGGCAAATGAACGTGGAACGGGCCGGAAAAAGAGACCGGAAAGTGCAGGCCCGGAACTATGAAGACCGCGTGGAACTGGAACGCCGCCACAAACCCAACCACCGCAGCCATGACTGATTCGCCGTCAAAATTGGCTTGTCAAACTGCAAAAACACACCTAATGGTGAAGAATGCTATTTTCACGCGGCCTCATCCGAACTTTCCTGGCTCTTCTGGCATTGGGGGCGATTCCCTTATCTGCAGAAGAACAGCCGCTTCCTGCTCAAGGCGGTCCCGCCGTGTCCATTACTGACCTGAAGCCCGTAAAGCTGGAGAGGGATGCTCACAGCAAGCTTCTTGTAGCGCAATGCACTGTCAATGGAGTCCCATGCAATCTTATTGTGGACACGGCGGCTTCCCACACCACATTTGATATCAAATTCATCAAAAAGAATTTTCCCGGCCTGCCGCTTGAAGACGTTCAAATAGCCCCTGGTTCCAACGTCCATGCCGTCCCCCGGCTATTTGCCATGCGGTCCTTCTCCATGGGCGGGCTTCATATCAAAAACTTCTTCGGCCTTGCCCTGGATCTTACTCCCCTGCAAAAGGACATGCAGGTGAAGATAGACGGCATCCTGGGCATCAACTACCTGGGGTTCTCTCCGTTCCTGCTGTCCGTCAGGAATGCTTCCCTGCAGTTTCTGGAACGCTCCCGCTTCCCCCAACACAGGAAACCGCTGGATGTGGAACGTGATCCTTCCGGAATTTTTTACATCCGCTGTTCCCGGGGGGGGGGAGATACTTTCCCGCTGGCTCTTGACTCCGGCTCTTCTCTTTCCATGGCCCCGCTGGAACAGTGGCCCGCAGATCCGAACGGCAATCAGCTCACCACCAAGGCAACCGACATTAACGGACACAATGGGGACTGCACTGTCATGAAACTGGGTATCCCCTCCACGCTCCGCATGGGACCGGACTTCCAAATGGACGGCCTTTCCTTCGCCGTAACGGGAACAGGGGGCCGATACCAGATCGGCGTGGATACTTTCCAGCATTTTGACATCATCATTGATGCTCCGCAGGGGGAAGTCTTCGCCCTTCCTCCCCATTCCAGGCCGGAGTCCCAGGGGCAAAAAGCCCCCGATATCAAACAGGAATCTTGAGCATGATGCAGATCATGCGAATGGTCCGGGCCGTAGCGCCGAAATGGGCCTTCAACGCCACCTGGGCGCGGGAAGACTGGGCATGAGCCAGCAGGGGGTTGTCCAGCATCTCCTTGAGCACGTCCGCCAGGCGGTTTTCATCACACCTGGCAATTCCGTCCACTCCTTCAAGCAGCTGGACCAGTGCATCGAAATTTTCCATATGGGGCCCCGTCAGCACGGGCACGCCACAGGCGACGGCTTCAGCCGGATTCTGTCCACCGTCCGCCAAAAAGCTTTTTCCGATCACGGCTACATCCGCCAGCGCGGTCCAGTCCCTCAATTCCCCCGTCGTATCCGCGATGTAACAAACATGATCCTTCAGGGTTTCCGGAATCTCGCCATCAGTCCGCAGCACGCACTGCCAGCCCTGGGCCTCCAGTTCCCGCACCACGGCATGGCGGCGTTCCGCATGCCTGGGCACGATCAGGGGGAAGCCTCCCGCCTTGCGCGCCGCTTCTGCGATCAGAACTTCCTCCCCGTCATGCGTGCTGGCGGCCAGCACTACAGGCTTGCCGCGTTTCAGTTTGTCCAAAATGGAGGCAAACTCCGCATTAGCCTCCCTGCGCTCCGCCATTTGCTGGTCAAATTTGATGCTTCCCGTCACGTGGATGATGGAGGAACGCACGCCCACGGATTCAAACCTCCGGACATCCCCCTTGTCCTGTACGCCCATTGCGTCAAGGAAGGAAAAATAATACTTTGAAATCCATTTAAATGCGCGGTAGCGGCTCTCGGACCTGGCGGACATACGGGCATTAATCATCGCCATGGGTATGCCGCGCACCTTGGCTGCACGGGCAAAATTCGGCCACAACTCGGCCTCCACCAGGACAATGGCCTCCGGTTCAAAACGGTCAAAACACCTCCCCGGCAGCCCCAGAAGGTCAAAGGGGGCATAAATCACGCGCACGCCGGGAATCTGCGCACTCACTGCCGTAGCATGCCCCGTAGCCGTACTGGTAGCCAGCACGGCGGAACCTCCGCGTTCCCGAAGCCACGCCCGGAGAAACTTGAGAGCCAGCACCACTTCACCCACGCTCACGGCATGCACATACAACACCCCTTTCGGCTCCCGGTTATAGGAGACCCGGTACAGCCCGAAACGCTCCAGAAGCCCCGTGCCGAATCCGCCTCTCCTCTTCTGCTTAAGCAGATAGGAAGGCAGCGTTACCAGCCACCCGACGGTATACAGGATATTGTAACAGAAGGAAAACAGGAAGGCTTTCATCTTACTTCTCAGGCAATTGGTAGAACAGCAGCATATTTTTCCCGTACCGGCGGGTATCCACCAGATTCAGGCCGTCAATTTCCGCGGCGCCTTCCCTTCCGGTACCCCAGCCCTCCTGCACTTCCGCAATAAACACGCCACCGCCCTTCAAAAGTCCGGCAACTCCGGCCTCCGCCAGTTCAACAATAAAGTCGCGGTCCGCCGGCCCCTTGCAATAAGGAGGATCTGCAAAAATAATATCGTACTTCCTGCCGGCCAGCAGTTCCCTTCTCACGAACTGGACGGCATCTCCCTGGATGACAGTTCCGCCTTCCAAGCCCGTCTTGACGAGATTGGCCCTGGCCGCCGCGCAGGAAAAACGGGAAAAATCCACCATGCGGGCGTCTCTCGCCCCACGGCTGAGGGCCTCCAGGCCGAAAGCGCCGGACCCGGCAAATAAATCCAGCACGTCGGCCCGGTCCATCAGCGGGTTCAGGATGGAAAAAACGGCTTCCCTGACCCGGTCTGTCGTGGGACGAACTTCCCCCTTGGGAACAGACAGGGTTATGCCGCCGGCCTTTCCGCTGATGATACGCATTGTTGTCTTACCGGAAATGAAAGGAACATCATATCCCTACTGGCGAGCCTTGGCCTTAGCCTTTTCCAGCAAAGGGTCACCCGCGATGCGGGTGACGGGAACACGCAGAACGATGGACTGGTTGGCAATGGCAACGTTGTCCGGGTTCTTTTCAGACATGTTGTAAACGAAATAGGCATACTTGCCGTCCTTGGTCTTGCCCGCAATGATAGTCTCCGTCAGGGTGGAAAGAATGGTTTTCTTTTCCATTGTCCATTCCTTGCCGCTCCACGCGCCGTATACATTCAGCTCGTCATAGGACACGTCCCCTTTCAGGGTCAGGGTTCCGTTGGGAGAAATCCAGGATTTGGTACTGGAATCATATTTCAGCGTGCTCATCGGCAACGGCCCCTGCTGCGCCACAGCAGCCAAATCCCAGATATTCCGTTCCCCCGAGGCGAAAATACCCAGGGCCACAGGGGCCACTTCCTGCACCTGCTTCAGCTTCCAGCACTCCAGGTACTTGGCATATTCGTCCTTGGTCCAGCCCAGGCGCTCATCATAAGGAACGGGCTGGCCGGGGACAATCTGGCTGACAAGCTCCTTCTTGTCCTTGTCGGGCAGAGAGGCGAAAACGCCGTCTATCTTTTCCATGAACGGCTGCAGGCTTTCATCAAGCACAACGCTGACGGCGGCGGCTTCCGCCATTTTACCGACCGGGAGATATTCGCCAACTATTTCCGGCTTTTCCGCTGCGGACAGGGAGGAAACCAGAACAGGGACTATCAGTGTTAAAGCCAGATTACGGAGCGCTTTCATAACGTGTTCGTATATTTTACTCAACAAAAGACCCTTGGCAAGAGTCAAAGTGAGTGTTATCCGTATGTACATCATGAGTTGGAAGTTACTTTTCACTACCCTGTCCGCCGCTCTGAGCCTTGCTTCCTGCGTGTCCACCCCGGCATCGCGCATCCAAAAAAACCCGGCCCTTTTCAATTCCCTCCCGCCCAGCCAGAAAACACTGGTGGAATCCGGACAAATTGCTGAAGGGATGTCTCCGCCGGCCGTTTTCCTGGCCTGGGGGGACCCCTCCGCCGTAGCGGAAGGCAACCTTAACGGGAAATCCGCCACCCGCTGGATTTATTCCTCCCTCCAGCCGGTTTACACCCCTCCCCCCTCTTTCTGGGCCGGCCCATACTGGGGCGGTCCCTACTGGGGGCCGGGCTTCTACCGTCCCTATTATCCTTATTACAATGATGTCACCTATGTGCCGGTAAACACCGGATACGTGCTTTTCATCAACGGCAAGGTGCAATCCTGGGAACGCAGGCGCTGACGGAAACGGAGCCTGCCCTATGGCACGGAATGCGCCGGCGCAGCAGAAGTAGGGCAATCTCCCGCTGATGCGCCGTTTTTCTCTCCGCGTTTCCGAATGCCGCTCTAATCCCCGCCCCTGGACAGGGGGCGTTCCAGTTCCTCCCGGAATTTGGGAAAGAACTCCTTCAATTCCCCGGAAACCTTCGGATATTCCAGCCTCATCTCCGCCAGGGCCTCCACAATGGCGCACATGCAGACAAGCCGGGAATACCATTTGTTGTCCGCCGGCACCACATACCATGGAGCCTCCCGGGAAGAAGTATGGCGTATCATCTCCTCATACGCTTTCTGGTACTGGTCCCAGAATTCGCGTTCGTGAATATCCCCTTCAGAAAACTTCCAATTTTTGTCCGGAGTATCCAGCCGTGCCAAAAGGCGCTTTCTCTGTTCCTCTGGGGAAAGGTTGAGGAATATTTTCACAATGCTCGTCCTGTTGGCGAGCAGGTGGCGTTCCAGGTTATTGATGGACCTGAACCTCTCCTCCCAGAAAGCACTCTTGGCATGGGAGGGATTAAATCCCTCCCCGGCCAGGAACTCCGGATGCACGCGCACGCTAAGGACTTCTTCATAATAGGAACGGTTGAAAATGCCAATCATCCCCCGCCTGGGGAGGCGTGCTACGCACCGCCACAGGAAATCATGGCTCCGTTCCAGCGTGGAAGGCTGCTTAAAGCTGCTGACTACGCACCCCTGCGGATTGACGCCTCCCATCACATGCTTCACAATGCCATCCTTTCCCGCGCTGTCCATCGCCTGCAACACCACCAGCAGCGCATGAGACTCGCTGGCATACAATACTTCCTGAAGCTGCTCCAGCAATTCGATGCCCTTTTCCAGCTTATCCACAGCCTCTTTCTTGCTGTCTTTGCCCAGCTTGCCGAGATCGCCGGGATCATAGCGGGACAACTTGAATCCCCTGCCGTCCGTCACCCGGTACGGTTCAATAAATTTCCTGCATCTTTTGACCAGGCGGGAAGAAATATCCATCATTCCTATAATGACACTGTCTCTTCTCAAAATGTTGAAACAACAGCAAAAACATCAATACCCCTCTCGTTGGGAGATTCCACCCCGCCGATAGATGACAAACCCCCGGCATAATTCGGAACGTTCATACTTGCCGGAAGACTCTATGGGCTGGAGAAAAGCAGCATAATCGGATGGCCGGGAAACTACGATCACCTTATAATCAGACCATTTGTCCTTTAACGGGCCGGGAATCCATCCATAAAACTCCTTTCCGGCTCCATTGCATAAAAGTAAAATGTCAACATGACTGCTCTGCAACAATTTGCAATAAGATACCGCAGAGCGGAAATCTTCACGGCCATACAAATCATTGCAACGAATACGAATATCGCTCACCGCCCAAACAATCATCATTAATAGGAACAGGATAGTTTGGGCAATCCTGGGGAACGACCAATCCCATGACGCCACCAGGGACCAGGCCAGACACAATACAGGCAATAACGGCGCGCAATGCCGTCCGGAAAAACGGAAATCCATCATTTCCGTTCCATAAAGGAATACGGCCCCTGGAAGCAATATCAACACCAGCAAAGCAGGAACCAAGGGCTTCTCAACCCGCTTATTCCACAAAATGATGCCGCAGGCAGAACCGGCCAGAAGAATGGCGCCGGAGATCATCCCTGCCCCCAATCCGTTCATATTCCATAAAGCATCAGGAGTCATGCACATCCTCAATTCTAGACGGGAAGGCCCCATGCCGGCCAATCCCGATAACTCGTACATGGAAGCGCATGCATTGACTATCCAGGAGGAAGATATGGAAACCGCACGGGCGCCCAAGAAAAGAGTGTAAAGATAATATGCTCCCAACCCGGAAAATGGAAAAATCCACCAGAGCAGGGCTCGCCGAAACCTCCGCCCTCCAAACTGCCGGAATGCCATGACCATGAATGCCGCGGCAAAACCGAGCGCCCATACAACTCCTGTCAGGCTTGTAAGACATAAAAAAAACAGAGAACCAAAAAAGACATGGAATTTTACCGGTTCTCCCCGGCTAACCTGCCAAAACAACATGGAGGCAGCGCAAGAGGCCGCTATCTGCAACATATAGGGCCGCAACTCGTTAGAATAATAAACAAAAAACGGTGAAATCAAAAGAATCACCAGCGCCTTTGGTTCCTTTCTGAAAAACCAGGATGACAAAAATACCCAGAATATATTGAATAACCTCAGCATCCATTCAGACTCCGCACCCGTCAGATGATGCCACAAAAATAAAAGGTAGTAATAAAAGGCCATTTGAGCATCGCTACCGCCAATTTCACAAATCTTCTTCCAACATCCCTCCATTCCCTGCTGCATGGCGCACAATGCAGTACAACATTCATCAATCCAAAAACTTTGGTTATTCAGGGAAAAAAAGAAAGACAAAAAAGGTAAAATCCACCAATATTTGATGCCCCCGTCATTGCCTTCCGCCGCCCTCTTTTGTCC
>ULWL01082002.1_pt1 | contig 24616 bp, 20 predicted proteins | sample 1960171 | NCBI WGS metagenome assembly ULWL01 (sample SAMEA4835807, study PRJEB28245) | human gut metagenome | biome: gut microbiome; material: fecal sample | place: Denmark | collected 2008 | reverse complement strand
TGAGGTCAAGATAAAAGTCGATTTTTCCTATACAATAAGAAGAGATTAGAATTTAATTCTAATCTCTTCTTATTTCATTTATGACTTTAATACATATTTCTTTATTAAGATTATTCCTCCACCTACGATTGCAAGTGTTATTGTTATTAATGTAAAGTAACTCATAAATTGTGTTGCACCTGTTTTTATTGATAGAATTACTAATGCAAAGTCGTCATCGTCTTCTTGTTCTTCTTTATATGGGTTTTCTCTGTTGTTTGGTGTTGAGTCTATGTCATCTGTATTGTAGTCGTTTGCATCTTCTGATATTTCTGCTATATTTATTTTTTGTCCTAGATTCTTTTCACTATTTATCCATCTGAATGTTATTTCTAGTTCTTTTGATTCTCCTGGATTTAATAATACAGTTTCTAGTGCTCTTGTTACTATTTTATCATCTCCAGATTTTACCCATCCATATTGTTTGTTGTTTCCATCCTCTACATGGAATTCTAATCCTTCTGGAATATAGTCTGTTACTTCTGTTGCATATCCTGGAATTTCTCCTTCGTTTGTTACTCTTATTTTGTATACAAATTTAACAACAGTTTTATTTAATTTTTTCTTGTCTAATTCTACTTTTGCTATTGGTTCTGGTTCGTTGTTGTTTCTTATTCCTTCTCCAGTGCTTTCTGTTAAGCCTTTATTTGGTTTAAATCCAGTATTTGTTGTAGTTGTTTTTCCATCTACTGTTACTACTGATTGTGTTACCCATTTTAATAAGCTTAAATCAAAGATTGGTATACGTACTTTTTCTATATCTTCGTCATCTTCATCTTGCCATTCGTTTGGTGTTGAATCTTCGTCATCCCCACTATCTTCTGTAATTTGTGCTTGATTTATTATTACACTATCTTTATCAAAGTCTTTTGGTTCTTTTATTGTAAATACTACTTTTACGTCTGCATAACTTAATGTTTTTGTTTCTGGGTCAAATGCTTTTATTAATGTTTTTTCTAAGTATCTTGTTCTTATCATTGTTGCTTCTTCTGCTTTTGTTGTTATAACATATTTTTTACCATTATATTCTATAATGTCTTCTTTAGCAATGTTTTCATCGCCTTCTGTCATTTCTCTATACATTACCCAACCATATGCTTTGTTTGTTGCATCATCTGCTTCAAATACTAATCCATTAGGTATATCATCTGAAACTTCATATGCATATCCATCTTCTGATCCTTCATTGTAAACTCTTATTGTATATTCTACTTTGCTTCCGTTTTTTACCCATAATGGATCTTTTGGATGATTATATGTTGCTGTATGTTCTTTTTTGCCATTTCTATCATATGTTCCATCTATTAATGTACTTACATCTGGCACTGGTTCTCTTGATGCTTCTGGTGCTTCTCCATCTACTTTTGTTATAAATTTACGAAGTGCTAAATCAAAATATTTTAATTGTAATTGTTCAAAATCATCGTCATCTTGTTCACCTGGTGTATATCCATTTTCTTCTTTGCCTGGTGTATGTTTATCATCTTCATAAACATTTTTTGGCTCAGAATCTCTGTCATCACCTTTTTGTTCTATTTTGTTTCCATTTTCATCATATTCTTCTGTTATTTCTGCAACGTTCTTTAATATTCCTTTATATGTGTTTTCTTTTAAAACTATACATGTTATTTCAACTTCTTGATAGAATAATCCATCTTTTTCATCATTTGTACTTTGTTGCCATAAGTCTTCATCAGCTTTTTGTGATTTATATGCTTTAATTAATTTTTCTTTTAATGCTTTTGTTGATATTGCTGCTCTTTCACCTGTTACTATTTGTATTTGGCTATAATCTGTTGGCACTTCACCTGTTATTGGATCTTTAAAGTCCTCTAGTTTTATTTTATCTTTGTTTATTTCTGATTCGTCTTTATAGAAACCATTTTCTCCAACTAAGTTCTTTATTTCAATTCCCTCTGGCAATACTTCTTTTCCTGTTGCTTCATCTGTTGTTTTTGGTATTGACCAAATGCTGTTATTTGTATAGTTAGGTAAGAAACCTAGTCCTTCTGGCAAGTAGTCTGTTACTTCTGTTGCATATCCATTTCTATCGCCTTCATTATATACCCTTATTTTATATGTAACTATATCTCCTTTTCTTACTGTTACAGCATCTTTAGGATGAACATATTCTGCTGTTGTTATTTTCTTTCCTGTTGTCGAATCTATTGTATTTAGCTTACTTGTATTTATTTTTGGTGTTCTATCTTTTTCATCTTTTAATTCTGTTCCATTTAGTTTTGTTATAAATTTACGAAGTGATAAGTCAAAAGGTGTTCCTTTTATAATTATTTTCTCAAAATCATCATCATCTTCTTGACCTTTATAATGATATTTAGAATCTGTTAAATCATTTTTATTTTCTTCGTTTCCTTTATATCCTGGTAATGGCTCTAATAAATCTTCTGCTGTTGGCTCAGTAAAGTTTTCTGGTTTAGAATCTCTATCTTTAATTTTTTCTTCTTGTGGTCTTGGTGCTGATGTATAATCCATTGTTGCAATATTTGTTAAAACCATATCATTTGCTGAAGTTTCTGCAGAAACTTTGAATTTAATATCTATTGATTTACTATCTAGTTTTTCTCCGTCAAATGGATTTAAGCCAAATAAATATGGTTGTAGTCCTGTTTCTCCTTGTGCTGGAATCTTAGATATTGTAATTGTATTTTTTTCCTTATTTATACTATATATATATTCTTTACCTTCTAATTCTTCTGCTGTGTATTCACCTGAAGTTTTAGCTTCTATAAACTCTGGATTTGATTTTGCATCAAATTCTAACCCTTGAGGTAAATAATCTGTTATAGAATATACATAACCTTCTATATCGCCTTCATTATATACTGTAAATCTGTATGTTACTATATCTTCTGTTTTTACTTCAACTGGATACTTTTTATGCTTATAGTCTGCTGTTGTTGCTTCTCCACTTGCTAGTTTTGTTACATCTATATCTGGTACTCTAGTATCTTCTAGTTTTGTACCATTAACTTCTGTTATATATTTTCTTAATGCTAAGTCAAATGTTTTTCCTGGTAAAACTAAATCTTCATAGTCATCATCATCTTCTTGATATGTGCTATTGTCTGTTGGTGGAGTGTAATCATCTAAATTTGGTTTTTCTGGTACAGAGTCATCATCATCTCCGCTATCTGCTGTTATTGCTGCTATATTTCTTAGGTTTTGCTCTACTCCACTTGCTATTGCTACAACTTTACATTCTACTTCTAAATCTGCATAATATAATCCGCCTTCGCCTTTTTCTGCTTTTTGCCAAATGCCTTCTGTTGTTTCTGATGTTTTTGTTCTGTCAAATGCTTTTATAGTTGTATCTTTTAAATTAGTTGTATCTTTTAAATTAGTTGTATCTTTTAAATAGTTAGATGTTATTGGTGTCACTTTTGAACCATCTTTTAATGTTATTTGTTCTCCTGTTTTCCATCCATATGTAGTATTTATTGCGCTTCCAGCCACTAACTCTAGGCCTGCTGGCAAGTAATCTGTTACTTCTGTTGCTTTTCCATCTACCTGTCCCTCATTATACACTCTTATTTTATATGTAACTATATCTCCTGTTTCTACTTTTTGTTTGTCTTTTGGATGAGTGTATGTTGCTGTATACTCTACCTCTCCTGTTCTATCATCTTTAATACCATTTATTAAAGTTGTTGTATCTACTCTTGGTGTTCTATCTGCAACTTCTATATTTTTTTCTGCACGTTTAATTGCTGTTATAAATTTACGTAGTGCTAAATCAAATCTTTTTGTTGATATTTCATCTTCTGCCTCTGCTTTATCTCTTTTTATTTCAATTACCGCTTGGTCATTTCCTGTAGCATACAAGAAATTTGCTGTTGCCCATTTTCCTGTTTTTGATACTTTTAGTGAAAATTTTGAGCAGTCTATATCAACAACAGGTTTCTCTATATCAACAGGTTTCTCTATATCAACAGGTTTCATTGCTGATTTATATAATTTAATATAATATTCATTATAATATTTAACATTTTTTATATCACCATCTTCATAATCGCCTTGAATTAATTTTAAATTTGCATCTAAAACATCAAAAATTTTTGTTCTCGCTAATATATCTTTTTGTTGTTCAAGATAGAAGTATTGATTAACAATATTTCCTTTTCCATCTTTTAATTCTATTTCAAAATCATTATATCTTGCATTATTTGTTGTGATCTTAAATGGTCCTATTAAATAACAATTTTCATATGGATTTGGCTTTGTTCCTGTACTACTTTTATCTTCTTTTCCAAATTTTATATTTTTATCAAATTTTATCTTTACACTATCACTATTAGTTGTTTCTCTTATTTTGCTATCTGGATTTGAGCCTTCTTTTAATGCTCCTTCTATAAAATATTGATATATTCTGTTTAAATAGTTTGCCCTTCTTGTTCCAAACACATCATTACTTTCATTTATAGCTAGCAAATTAACTGGTGCTGAATTTTTTGTTGATACTGATTCATTTTTTCCGTTTTCATCATAATTTGCAAAATACCAAAAAGCTAACTGCTGTATTACTTCTAAATCATCATCTGTTATCATGCTTTGATTTATTTTTGCAATTCCTATTTTTGTTAGTAATTCTGTTTTATATTCTTGTGCATTGTATTTATCTGTTTTTACTGGTAAATATGCATTATCTGCTATCCATAGTATTGCATTATATATGTTAACATTGTTATATGTTTTCTTATTAAAATCAATGTTCTTTACTGTTCTATTTAAGTTAATACTATATAATTCTGTATATTTGTCAATTACATCATTAGCATTAGATTTCATATCTTCTATTACTGTATATTCTGTTGAGTTTGCAAAACTATTGTTACCAAATTTCACACTACCAAAGCCTTTTCCTCCTCTTATACAGTAAAAGCTATCTTCGAATTTTTTATATGGAGTTTCTAATTCTCTTTTATTGTAATCAAATATCTTTACTATTGAATACTTAAATTCTTGACCATCTTTACTTGCAGCAAAGGTATATTCTTCATTGTCTATGTTTTTATCTCCATCATCATCACTATATGGTCTTGTTATTTGATATGTAAGGTTTCTTTTTGTTGTTGCTTCTGCTGCATATACAGCATTTGAACTTAGTACTGTTGTTAAAATTAATGCTACTGCTAATGCCATTAATAAAATCTTAATCCTTTTCATAATTTACCTTCCTTCTTACAAAATACTAACTATATATATTATAATTTTTTTTGAAATTAAATCAATACCTCTTTTTTAGGCATTTTTCTTTTGTAAAAAAACGTCCTTTAAGCCTTTACGGAAGCCATTTTTTAGAGTTTTGTTTTTTATTAGCATTAAATATTACATTTTCATGACATTTTTTTATGTGTATAATAATTTTTTCATTTTCTTGTTCTTTTGGCTTATTCCCGTAGTTATACAGCCTTTTTATATGTATAAAAATCCCTTTAGTATTTTTACTAAAGTAAGCATGCTTTTAAACGCCATATCCAATAATACATACTAATTATACAATATTTTAAGTTATTTATCAACACATTATGTAAAAAAGATTTTAGCAATTAAATCCAGTTTTTTCTATTGACTTTTTTATATAAATTTGCTATTATAGTTATGCTTTAATTTTTGCGGGAATAGCTCAGTTGATAGAGCGCTGCCTTGCCAAGGCAGAGGTCGCGGGTTTGAGCCCCGTTTCCCGCTCCAGATTTTTAGTTATTCACTATTAACTTTTTATTGTTATTTGGTACTATTTTAATTAAAAGTGAATAAATTATATCATATCTTAAATATTCGGCGACATAGCCAAGTGGTAAGGCACGAGTCTGCAAAACTCTGATTCCCCGGTTCGAATCCGGGTGTCGCCTCCAAAAAATAAAGACTTTTTTCAAAGTCTTTATTTTTTTATATACTGGGAAATTTCTCATTTCCTAGTATATAAAACTGTTCATATATATTTTTAAAATTTCCTATTAATTCTATAAAGTAATATCTTGCACTTTTTTTATTTACTATATTTTTTGTGATTATATCTATAATGTCCACATTACTATCGCCAATTTGTAGTGTGACTTTTCCAATTTTAGTGTTTTCTTCTACTGGTGCTTCTAAATATTTTAAAGAATTTATACTTATTCTTATATTATCAATTTCTTCTTTTTTTATTGGATATAATTTATATTTAAAATTTTCTAAACCTAATTTTACACTTTGCTTTTCACCTTTATTTACAATAATCCTATTCGCATTTACTTTTTTCCATTTTTCAAATTCCTTATTAACCAATTCTTCTAGATTTACTATTTCATAGTTTTTATATATGTACTCTATTAAATTGATAGAATCTTTTGTCCTTGTTTTTTTAGTATCGGCTCCTAGTACAACTGTTATAATATTAAATCCATTTCTTGTTACCGATGTTACTAAACATCTTCCTGCACCATTTGTAAATCCCGTCTTTACTCCATTCACTCCATCTAAATATCCAAGCAACTCATTTGTATTTGTTATTGTTTTTATATTTCCATTTATATTTACATTATGCACTTTAGTACTTACAACCTTTGCTATTTTTTCAATATTTAAAGCATAATCAGCAATTAAGGCAAGTTCATATCCAGTTGTATAATGCCCTTCTTCGTCTAAGCCATGTGGAGTTATAAAATGAGTATGTTTTAAATTTAATTCTTGTGCTTTTTTATTCATTAAATCTGCAAAATTTTCTACGCTTCCCGCAGTGCTTACGGCTACTTGTATCGCAGCATCATTTCCGTGAGCAAAGCATCAATCCATATAATAAATCTTCTTTTGTTATTTTGTCTCCTGTTTTTAGTCCTAACCTTGAGCCCCCTATGTTTGCAGCTTGTTTGCAAACCTCTACTTCTTCATTTAAGTTTTTATTGTTTTCTACAAATACTATTGCTGTCATTATTTTTGTTGTGCTTGCCATTGGAACTTCTTTGTCATAATTTTTACCATATAATATTGTTTTTGAATTTCTATCAAAAGCAATTGCACTTCTTGATAAAATGCTTGGTTCTTTTGAAACATTTGTAGAAACATTTTCTATTTCTTCCTTTAACCATACATAGTCTGTTTCTTCTTCTATTTCGTATGCAAATACACTTACATTAACACACATTAATGCAATTATAAATCCAATTATTATTTTTTTTATATTATTCAATAAAATCACCTTTTAAATTTTATTAAATAAAGCATTAAAAATGCATAATTTAGTTTTAAAAAATTCTCTTAACTTGAAAGATTTTTGAATTAAATTTTAAGATTTGAAATATCTCTAGAATGATGAATTATATGTAAGATATAAATATTTTCTGAATCAAATTTATATAGAATTTTATATGTTTTGTATATAATTTGCCTTATGTTTCGTTTCTCATTTATTACTTTCCCCATTTCTGGAAAAAATAATAAATTTTCTATTCTTTTATTTATTTCATTAACTGTTTTATTTGCATAAAATTCTGAATCTTGAGCAATATACCATTTAATTTGTATTAATTCTTGTTGAGCATGTTTTTCTGTTATTATTTTCAAATTCAGTTCCTTTTAATAATTCATCAATTACCTTTTCCCATGGAATAGTATTATCTATTCCCATTTCTTTTTCCCTATCTAATATAACTGATGTAACAAATGCCAAGTCTAATCCTGTAGCTTCTGGATTATGCATTAGATCTTCTTCTAATTTTAGTAATTCTTCATAACTTTTTGATTCAACCTCTTCTTCATTGACTAAGTTAAATTTTTCATCGTCCATATTATCACTTCCTTTTTATTATGCATTTTTAATTTTCCAAATTATATTCCATTATTTTACATTTGTCAATATGTTTGTGCAAATTTTTGTTCGCGATATATTATAAAATTGGGGTGTATTCAATACGCCCCTACTTTATAATTTATTTTCCTATAAACATTTGTACATATATTTTCCCATATTTTGGGCTTTTTACTACACCTATCCCCGTATAATTAAAACTGCTATTTAAAATGTTTGCTCTATGCCCTTCTGAATTCATCCATGCATTTACAGCCCCACTGTTGCTTGAATTTCCTGCAATGTTTTCTCCTGCTGTTTTATAGCTTATTCCATAGCTTTTTAGCATATCAAATGGTGAACCATAAATTGGTGAAGTATGTGAAAAATAATTGTTATCAACCATGTCTTGTGCTTTTATTCTTGCAACATTTTGTACCTCGTCATTTATTTTTAATGCAGATAAACCATTAGCAACCCTTTTTGCATTAATTAAATCAAATACTTCTTGTTCATCAGCTGTAAGTTCACTTTTGGTAGTATTGTTTGCATTTGGCTTTGTTGTGTTAGAATTATTCCCAGCACTTCCGAGTATTAGGATATATTAGTTTAATATATTTACTGCTAACTGCTCCAATATAATCATTATCCGTTTGCACAATATACCAATCTCCTATTTTTGCAAATAAGCGTATATATTGGTTTTTATACACTTTTGTTATTACTCCAAAGTTAGTACCGTGGTCCTTGTCTTACATTTAGTGTTGTTGCAGTAACAAAACCTGTTGGTGTGCTTACTGTTTGATAGTTTTTCATTGCTAAACTGCTTGTAAATATACCTGATATCAAGAAAAAAATCATTACACATAAAATTAATTTTGACTTTAATTTCATAAAAAATCAACTCCCAATAATAGTTTTAGCTATTATTAGGAGTTTATGCAAAAATTTGGGTTTAAAATTATTCAAATGTAATCTTTTTTTAATTATTGTGTTTCTTAGTTTTGATGTGATATAATTTAATATATTACTATTAGGAGTATATAAATGAAAAACTATTATGAAATTTTAGAAGTAAATAAAAAAGCCTCTCAAGAAACAATTTCCAAAGTGTATAAATTTTTAGCTAAAAAATACCATCCAGATGCAAATCCGGATAATAAACAAGAAGCCGAAGAAAAGTTTAAGGAAATTTCTGAAGCATATGAAATATTATCTAATGAAGAAAAGAGAAAAGAATATGATGAAGAATTACATGATTATGAAGCAAGTACTTCTCCACAAACTGTTTCTGCTGAAGATTTTCTAAAACTTAGCAATTATTGCAAAGAATTAGAAAACGCTTTAAAACAGTCTTCTTCTGGGAGTGGTAAAAACTCAGCAAATAATTACTCCTCTACTGGAAACGCTTCTTCTCAATATTCCCCTCAATCAAACCAGGCAGAAGAGCAGGCAAGGGAACAAGCTTATCATGATGCAGTTGATAGAGCTTATCATGATACATATGTAAATACTTTAAAAAGTATGGGATATAAAATAAAATACAAAAAAACTTTTAAGGAACAATTAAAAAATATTTTTGCATTAGTTATTGCTACAGTTGTTTTATATATATTATTTAAATTAATTTGGATAATTCCAACTTTAAGAAATTGGTTTTTATCCTTATTTAAAATTAGCTTATAAAACTAAAATGGCTGCTATTTTAAGCAACCATTTTAATTTTAATATCTTTTTTCTCCTGGAAACAATCGCTCTCCATCATGCCCGTCATGCAAAGTTTTTTCGCCTGTATTTTCTATATCTTCATTAACTTCATTCATTTTCTTTGTCTTCCCAGAGGAATCTCTAGAATGATCATCTACCTCTTTTGCTAGTTTCATAATTTCTTCTTTATTTCTTGCACTTAAAATTGTTTTTATTTCATTGCACTCATATCCCATGTCTTTTAAATCTGCAACTAAAGTAACTGCATCAAAAATTTCTTTATCATCCATATTTCTATCTATTTTAAATTTCTTTACCATTTCAACTTCTCTTGTGGTAAGTTTTCCATCTTTGTTTAAAGCATAAATTTGTTCTGCCATCCCTGCTGCCTCTATTATATTTTCTAATTCATACACAGATCTTCCTCTTGCCATCATACTTTTTTGAAGCACATCTCCTGATGTATTTCTATTTACACCAGACTTTTGTCCAGTTGCAATAGCAATATATTGTCCACTAGGAGTTCTAGAAACTAAATAAGTTTTTGTATTTTGACTTGCTACACTTTCTGGTAAATCTGTTGCAATTCCATAGTTTCCTTTTAAAAGTAATGAATCTACTTTCTTTTCCTTTAATGTGCCATTTTCCATTACAAATATACTTTGACTTGAATTTCTTCCTTCACTTTGCGTAGAAAGTGGTATTTCTTTATATTTTCCTCCAGTAGTTTTAGCAACATATTTAAAATCATGTGTATCTTTTCCTGGTACTCTAAATATTCTTTGTGAACTTATTCCCCAAGCTCTTTTTACAAACATTCTCATATTTTCAGATTCTGAAAATTCTCTATTAACTTCCATCTCGGTTACTTTTCCTGTTGCTAAGCCTCTTTCTATTTGATATGCCATAGCTTCTTGTTGCTTAGTACTGTCTGAACTTATGCTTTCTGGTGCATTTCCTTTTCTTATGCTTTTTCTCATTTCATTGTCTTCTCTTTGTTTTTCTTCTGCTACTATTCTTGCTCTAGCTATATCAAAATTAGATGGAATCCTTTTTGCTAGTTCTGAATTATAATAATCAAATTTAATACCATTTTTAGATTTTGATACAACTGCCATTTTTGTATCTTCATCTATCCAAACAGAAAACCTTTCATCACCATCTGTATTTATCTTCATTAGATCTAATTTAATTGTACTTTTTCCATCATCTAAAATTACTTTTCCTTTATTGTTTAATAAAGCTAGTTCAATTGCTTCTTTTATTTTATCTTGCTTTTTTCGCTCTTGTGCTAAGTCTTTGCCTTGTTTAGATTCCTTTTCTTCCATATTTTAATCCTCCACTATTTAATGCTAAATGACATCTCAAAATCTCTATTCTCTTTTAACTTCATTATTATTTGCATATTTACTTCCCTATTATTGCTTGCTGTTGTTCCTTTCAAATTAATATCATAAATAAATATATCTCCTTCATTTGAGAAATCTTTAAATATTAATTCCATTTTTCCTGTATATACATTTTTTATCTTTCTTTCAAAATCTTCCAATGTACTGTAATTATTATTTTTAAAGTTTTCATTTAATTTATTATATACATATTTGTAATCTTTATCTTTTATTGCTGAAATTACCTTTTGTATGTTAATTGCTACTTTTTCTTGCTCTGTACCCTCATCATATTTTTGCGCAATTGATTCTAATTCTATTGTATAAAAATCTAATATTACAGTATATTGCATTACATCTTTAACTTTAAATGTATAATAATTATCATTAGTATCAACTACAAAATACTCTGTATAGTTCTCCTTTTCTAAAACATTATACTCTTTTATTGCTGTACTTAATATTAAATTTTTATTTCTTTGAGTATATTCTTTATATTCTTCAATATTCTTGAATTTTATGTCTCTATATTCTTTGTCTAATAGCTCACTATATGCATATTCAGGATCATATACAGCCATAAGCGAATAATTTTTTAAATACTCTTCTAACATATCAGGTTTATCTATGCTATTATTAGGAAAACTATTATAATTATTTATCTTAATCTCTGAAAAGCTCGAATCTAGAGCATCTATATACTCATTTGTATTATTGCTTTTTAATTTGTTATTAATACTATCATATTCTTGCTCTGTTATTTTAACATTTTTATCGTCAAATTGTACACTATAACTATTATTCTGGAAGTCCACATTTACAATTATATATATTCCGCTTTTTTGTTTATACTCATTATAATATACCTCTCCATAAACATAATACTGATATTCCTGTGCAAAACTTATTTCTTTATAATTAATTCTTTTTGAAAAAAAATAATCAAATTTTCCATCCAAAACACTTACACTTTCCATAACATTAGAAATATTTATATTTTTGTTTAACTTATATTTTTTATCTAACAAAGCCAGTACCTTTTCCTTATTTTGATTAGCTAACGCCGTAAAAAAGTCATTTACACAATAATTAATATTTCTAAACTCTTTAGCATCTCTGGTTTCTTTTACATCTAATGTCATAACCAATTTTAATTTTCCATTTTCTTCTATAGGGGTCTTTTCTTTCTTTTTTATTATAGCTAAAATAATTGTCAATATAACTAATATAACTAATATAATAGAAGATATTAGGACTATTATCCTTTTACTTTTTTCCATTATTTTCACTCCATTTTTAAATATCTATCAATTGTATTTAAATCATTTGTATTTACCCAGCCTGTAAGCACTCCATCTTTGCGAGAATTTGGATTAGAAACATATACTTTTTTTCCATCCTCACTAATAGATAGTACTGTAAAGAAATGCTCCCCATAAATTGCAAATTTTCCCGTTGAAACATGAACCATTACTGGGTATCCATTTTTCAGCTGATTAACAACCCCATCTTTCAAATTTCCAGAAGTAACCCAAGTTGCATTTTTACCTGTATAATGTTTAATAATACTAGGATGATCATTTGGGTTAGATTGTTTTTTTGCGAAATTGTTAACCTCAACAGGTGTATCTTTAGAACCAAATCCAGACGCAATTATTGCATCAGAAGTAATTGCACATCCAGAATCATATAAATTAGTTTTTGGATATCCTGCTAATGGAATATTTTTATATCCATCTACTATTTGTTTATAATTTATGTATGTCCTATTGCCCACTGTAAATGTTGTTACCGAACCTTGCTGTCCTTCCGTTCCTCCAGTATTTACAGAAATTCCTATACTATTATAAATTCTAGTCATTTCTGCAATAACATTGTTCCCCCAACTTTCATTACAATATATTGGTGCAATATCTTTAACCGTAACCTTTCCATTTTTAAAATAATTACTTCCATTAATTAAATTACCAAAATCTAATACTGCCGCTCCAAAGCTAGAATAGCTTTTCCATTCATTAGATCCTTTCACACTAAACCAATTATATGTTGAAGGATCAATAGCATCCCAATTTGTGCCATTCGATGATTCTATTGTAGTTACAGCAACCGCAAAAACGGCATTTACATGATTATTATTTTGTATCTCCATAAATTGTGGTATACAATTTTCCAAATTTGTTCTTCCTTGTCGTGAAAAGCATTTTGATATTGCCTCTTTCAGCTGTTTTTCTTCTAGTACAATATCTTTACTAGAAAGTGCTGTATTTACAATATAATTTGTTCCAGAATATTGGTATGTATTAAATAATGTTGCAATTTCTGTAGCACTAGTTACTCCATAATCCTCTCCTGTATACAAATAAGCTAAATATTTAAATATATTTACTAATTCTTGAGTATTGTCTGAATTTTCTAATAAATCAAACAGCATTAATGCACCATTATCTAAAAGCAAATCTCCTGCTGGTATTGTTCCCTCATATATATCGGAATATTTTACCACAATTGAAGGATCAGCATTTCTTGCTGTGAATACGCCCGAATTAAGTGGATCTGGTATTTTACCAGTTTCATTTCTTAATAATGCTAAAAATTGTTTCATTTTCTTGTCTATATCATCAGTAGAACTCGTCATTTGTATATTGTTTTCATTTATTATTTGCTTTGCCGTTTTTGTAACAGGCGTTGCTTCCTTGACATTTATTTTTTTATATTTACAATATATATAATCACAACCTTTTCCAACTCCAGTACCACCTTTCTTTTCGCCACCATCATTTTGTGCAATAGTTGTCAAACCTCTCATTGCCCAGTTTTGGAAATGCTCTCTATTATCTTTTCCATTTTCAGTTTTCATAGCATTATCATATATATCTTGGCTTTTTTGTTTGTTTGCCACTTTATTCGCATCTAAATAACTATCTTTTACTTGCTTTAGTAAATCCTCCCATATATATATTATTTCTTTTTCTTCATCATCTACGTCATTGAATAATTTCATGTTTGTATGATTATATGCTTCGTAATCTTCTTTGTTTGAATTATCTAATTTGTCTGGTGTTGCATATAAAGTTTCTGGCCCCGATAAATTATATGTAAAATTTCCATACCATGTATCTATACCACTTACCATAAGTTGCCATTTATTCTGGCTCAAAGTCCTACATATTACTTCTGTTACCTTTATTTCTCCCAAGTCACTCATTGGTTCATATGCAATTTTTAAATATTCTTCTAAAGCTTTAGCTTTACATACATCTTTATTAGGGTTTTCATAATTGTACTTATCTTCATCTTTATATCTTATTTCCTTATAGTCTTTTATGCTCGTAACTCTATTGTTTGGTATGTCTATTCCGTTATATTTTCTATTATAAATTATGTCATAATATGCTAAAAAATTGTCTCCATAAGCATTTGTTCTAACTATATTTTCTTCGCTAGGAATAGGAGAATTGTATACAGTATTTCCAATTTTATATCCATCCGCAACCTCTTCATATCCGTTTGAATCATCCATATCGTATAGCTCAATTACAAAATCTGAATCTATATTATATTTTTTTTGTTCATATTGTTTTGACTCTGTCGATAAAGAATATGCCGTAACCGATGTTCCAATTTGCGATAGCGCATAATCAATAAAAGTTTCTAAGAACTCCCCACTACCAGTCATATTCAATAAATCCATCATCAACTCTATTGGTATTGAATATTTTGATAAATCTATTGATTCTGTCAAATTAATTTCTTGTGTACCTATGTCATATGTACTATCCGCGTCTATACTATATGTAATCTTACCATCTTCTTTTTGTTTCGGCTCTTCTATTTTTCCTATATTTTTATTTTCAAAACAAAAATAATATTCTTTTTGCTTAACATCTACTGTATACATCTTTATAGTATCCGGACCCGTTTTTATATATGCTGTTAACATATCCTTATATGCCTCAGAATCAAGTGGTGAATTTGCAGCATTAAAATTCTTCTTTATTTCCTCAAATCCTAGCTCTGTAACAGGTTTTAGATTTTCTCCTTCAGAGGTTGTTATAGATGTTGCTCCCATAGCCCCCAAAAACCATGCATTTTCATTTTCTCCAAATTTTTTATCTTTATCTTTAAAATAAAAGAACTTTTTGGAATTATAATATAATGTATAGTTTATATCTTTTGCAGTCCATATATCTATTGTTTGCCTCGAACCATTCTTTTGAGCATATATGTCCATAATATCTTCAACAGTTATACTTTCATCATTCTTATATGAACGATTACTTTCTTTAAAATCTCTTATTATTTGTTCTTCTGGTGTCTCTACTGCGCAAACTGTATCACTTAATGAATTAGAAACAGCATATGCCAGTAGCATTTTTCTTATTCTTACTTCTGTCATTCCACAAGTATCTGCATTTATATTTTGACTATCTAATTGATTCCTTAAATTTGTTACGTTAGCCTGGTTTACAACAAAAGTCTGCATTCCTGCTTTTACTTGTGCCAATCCCAACCATTTAATACCATTGCTTGCTGATTCCCCTAATTGCTCAACTGCTTCTTTTGCCATATCTTTAAATAGATCTATAATTCCCAAAAATAGTACAAGAAGCATTCCTCCAATAATTACTGTTATTATTGCAAAGGCTAATACTGTTTTTAATGGCCCTGTTCCACCACTTTTTTTGTTTTGTTTATCTTTTTTTGCCATATTAATACTCCATTAATATAATTTTATTGATATTTTTTTATAATCATTATAAGAACTTTTATCTTTTATATATTCATTGCAATTCATGATTACATTTTTAAATTCTATACTGTCTGCTTCAACGTCTGTTCCATATTGTTTATTAAATTTAAGTTCTATTTCTTTATTTTTTGTAGTTTTATATATTAATAAATCTGATGCGAACAAATTAGTTTGATCAAGTTCATATTCAGCATTATTTGATCCTATAAATTTAATGTTTAAATTATTTTTTAGTGTATCTAACAATATATCGTTTCCGCTCAAATTAGTTATAGATAAGCGATATTTTATGCTATTCATGTAAATATCAACACTATCTACAAGTATCTCTAATTCATCTGTCTTTTTAACTTTATTTATTTGTTCACTTTTTATATAGTTATTTATATTAAGTTTTTTTACTTGTTCTTTAGTTTCAACTGTTATATAATCAATATTTTTTTTGACATTATCATAATTTCCTGTAGTCATTATGTCTTCAATAAATGTGACTTTATATGTATGATAATTTTTGTTTGTTACCCAGCTTTGTAAAGTGCATTCTTTTTTTTGATCAAAAATAATACTGTAGTAATTTTTTTTAAAACTTTCTAAATCCGGATACATTTTTTTCTTACACTCATCTGTTAACAAATCATATGCTTCTTGAATTTTGTTATTATTGCAGAATTCTACAAATGTATTTATTAAATTTTCTTCTTGTTTAAAATCTTCTGTTTCTACATTTTCTCCCGCAATAATAGTCTTTGTCGGATTATAAATTGTATTTTTAGATGTTCCTTCACTTCTACTATTTCTGTTTCTAATTGACATCGCAAGTCCAATCCCCACAAGTATAAGAATTCCAAACATCTTTGCAATTTTTTCTATTTTTTTCTTATTATTTCTTATAAATTCACTAAGCCATCTACGAAGCATATTATCCTCCCTTTTGAGTTTTAAGGCGGACTTTTACTAGTCCGCCTCTATTTAATTTAATCTCTTAGGTGCCTTTTGCGATTCTGCTCTTCTTTCTTCTAAAACCTTATTCATTACTTCTTCTATTTTTTTTGTTTCATCTTCTGCTTTTTTATTTGAAGTTTCAATAGCCTTATTAATAGGAATTTTTTTATTTACTGGTAGTCTAATAGTTGTTATATTGTCTTTTATAGCTTTTTGTATTATCTTATCCATTGCTACAACATATTGAGCACTCGAATGGTGCTCAGTTCCACCTAGCGTTACTTTTTCATCTATTTTCCTTTGTAAGTCATTTAATCTCATTAATGTTTCTGGATCTTTTGCAGCTCCTGATGCAATAAATTCCCTTCCTTCAGAAATATTTTGTTGAACTTGCTGATTTACTTGTTGAATGACATTTTGATCTCCTGCATTAAATTCTATGCTCTTTCCTAATTTATCAGCTATCATATTTTGCATTGCACCAATATTTTCTTCTGACTTAAAGTTTTCTACTCTAGTAAATGCTATATTATCTTTAGCTATAGTTATAAGTGCTCTTTCTGGTTTTACATTCCTATCCATTAAATTTTTGATTGTAGCTACGTCCGTTATTCCTAGTCCAGCATATGGTCCCATAGCTTTTAATTTTTCTTGAGCCTGTTTACTAGCTGGTATAATTTCTCCTGTTTCTTTATCCTTTTTATCTTTCAAATCAAATATTTTTATAGCATCCTTTATGTTTTTATCATTATTGATAAATTGCATTAAATTAGCCTCTTTCTTGTTTTGAATATATTCCTGAGTAATATTTGTGTTCCAATCTTTTGGCGCTCCATTTCCTACATAATATGTATCTACCATTTCATGTCCAGCATCTCTTAATTTTTTATATTGTTCTAGCATTTCTGGTTTAAATAAAATACTTTCACTAAAGTTCTCAAGGTTCAACCTAGCATTTAAATTTTTACCTTTCTCACCAAATAAATTTAATAAAGGACTAAAGCCTGGTCCCAATTTATTTAATAACATAGTTGATAAGTTTTGTCCTCCAACATATGTTTTTTCTTCTTCATCATCTAAATTATCTGATTCTTCAGAGCTTACCATCTCTGGTATTGTTGTGTTAGGTTCTGCAGCAACTCCTGTACTTGCTGTTGCTTCTGCTGTTGCGTTTGCTGTTGCTTCTGTTGCTACTTCCGTCATTGCTCCGGCCGCATTTGCAGCAGCTCCTCCGGCTGCATTTGCAGCAGCTCCTCCGGCTGCACTTGCAGCAGTTCCTCCGGCCATTGCTAATGATACTCCTCCTGTTGCAACCGCTCCAGCTATCATTATTCCTGTTTTGGCTGTCTCTTTTGCTAACTGTACTCCTTTATCAACTGTTGCTTTACCAGAATCAAAACTTGCAACATTATCAAGTGCAGTTTCTCCGAATCCAAATATACCTCTCATATATTTTTCTATTGGTCTAATCATTGAAATTGCAATTAATGCATATACTTGTGCATCAAATGTTCCAAAATGTGTTTCAAGAACTCCACTACCAACTGTAATTCCAGAACTATTCATAATTTTAATAGGTATTAAAACTAGCATACTATATATTAGCATATGAAATGGTTGAACCATAACACCCCAAACGAATTCTTTAAACCATTTATTAAATCTTTCTTTTCCAGTTCTACCAAGTGCATATAAAGAAGCGTTTAATGGGGCAATCACAACCATTATCATTATAAAAAACAATCTCTTAAAATATGAAATTAAAAATACTATTGTTAAGTAAGTTATATATCCATACATTATAACGTATATTATATTTCCCACAGCATCCAATACAGAGGTACTATCAAAGTTTCTTCTTATTTCTGTTACTATTGTATTATCAGACACAAGTGTGCTCTGTAGTCCATCAGTTATTATTTCTGATACATAAAATACTCCTATCATAATAATATGTACAAACATTACTAGCGCTAATGCTTTTATCCAATCATATAATAGCATTTTCCACTTTGCTTTTTCTCCTGCATTTGGTGATGCTAAAACTATTCGTATTCCTGTATAAATTAGTAAAGAAAGTAAAATAACAATAGCTAAATTTCTCATAATATAGTACAATTGTGCTACTGCTTGTTTTAATTGTTTCATTAAATGGTTAAATAGATTCCAATCACTCAATGAAAGTTTTCCATCTTCGGAAAACTTGTCCGAAAATATATTTGCATTTGTAACTTGAACTCTATTAGAAAATATGTCGTCTGGACTTAATAGTAAATTATAAAATCCATCTTGGCATTCATCTAAGCCTTCTGCTATTTTTTGGAATAAATTTTTAGTACTATCAACATCTCCAATATCTTTCACCGTTTCTGCTATACTATTCATTTTTTCATCACTTGCAAAAAGTGTAGCTAGCAATGCATTGAATCCATCAATAGTCCTCATTACCATTGCAGAATAAGGCTTTGTTAAAAGAGAAAGTCCTATTCCCGCATTTGAGCAAGTAGGAGTAATTATTGAAAATAACATTATAATTAAAATAACTAATGCTGTTTTGGTAACTATATTGTTCTTTATAAATTTTTTCATATTTTTACATCCTTCCAATTATATTTCATTAAGGAATTCAACTAATAGTTGCCATATTCCTAACGCCCCTATTATTATCACGGAACCTATTATATATGGTTTTAGGCTTTCCTTTATGCTTGCTTTTTCTTCCAAGCTAGCAAACATATATTTTATTCCCATTATTACTCCACAAATTAATATTACAAAAATTCCAACTCCCCATAGCATACCTGCCAAATCATTAAATTTGCTCCATTTTTTAGTTGACCCATTTTCCTCTTTATCGGCTTCATTTTTGCCTAAATTTATCCAGTTTCTTGCTGTTCCTACTAAATCTGGATTTGGTTCTGAAGCATATATATATGTTGAATTACTTATTAGCAATATTGTTAATATTAAAAGTGTTAATATTTTTACTGTTTTTTTCATAATTCTCACCCCTTGTTGTATAGTAATTAAACCATAGATTGTACAACTTTATATATAATTTCAGCAAGTGTACTTACCCCGAATACAAGTATAGCCCCTACTATATACACTCCAAATGTTTTTTTATATTCTGCTTTTTCTTCTACAGAGCTTAACATATATTTTATTCCTAGTAGCATTAAAGCCACTACTGAACAAATTATACCAATTCTTGTTACTAGTCCAAAGATTTTATTTCCTATGTCTGATACTTCATTTGCTTTTTCCTTTGATATACCTATTCCTTCTGTAAGTTTGGAAGTTGCTAAAGTACTAGTTGAAGCAAATACTATTAGTAATATAACTAAAGTTGCTACTATCTTTTTATGTTTCATCGCATTCTTCTCCTTTTTATTCTTATTTTACACTATTTTCTTGCTTTTTGCAACATTTTACATAATCTATTACAAATTTGACAATCTTTTTATTTTGATTTATAATTAAATTAATTAAATATAGAAAGGAGTGTCTTTAATGGCACATTGTGATTGCAACCACGAAGTAGATTCCAACCTCATTCTTACAAGGGGTGATAGTCCTGAATATCAGGCTATCGCGGCAGATATGCCCTCATACTGGTTTAACCCCCAGCAGCCCACAAAGGCAACAGAAGAAAAGAAATCTACTGGCTTTGTTAAAAGGCAGTGGAATATTCGTGTACATTCAGTGCTTGCAAAAGCCAACCTAATCGCCAAAGTACTTATTTTGGCGGGAGTCGCTGTTTCTGCTGTTGCAGTAACCATTTATATGGTTATATAATAGTAGTTTACAGTAGTATTCCAACCGATTCTTCATTTGCAAATGCATTTGTTGAACCGGTTTTTTATTATTCTAAATTTCTTCTCTCTGCTAATTTATTCAAGTTTGTTTCTACAAATTCAAATTCTTTTGCTGTTGGTCTTATTTGAATTATCGCAGAATCCGACCCAACTTTTAATAATCCCTCTCCCTTTAAACACGTTATTAAGAAATCTGCCTCTCCTTCACTTAGTTTAAATACTTCTTTTAAGTATTCTATCTCTGATTTGTCTTGTGCTAAGAACAGCTTTGTGTCTGAAGATGTTAGAACTGCTTGTGCTTCTGGTTTTTCATAAAAATCTTGGAATCTTTGTGAAATTATTGCAAGTGATACATTTCTTTTTCTTGCACGTCTTGCCATTCTGTTTAAGAAATCAACAGCTTCTGGGTATGGTAACATCATCCAAGCTTCATCTACCAAAACTCTTTTTTTAGTTGCTTTTGTTCTATCTTCACTATTCTTCTTTACATACTTTTCCCAAATCCAAGAAAGTAGTATTTGTTGTGCAAGTGGTCTTGCAAATCTTTCCTCTAATTGAGATATATCTAGATTTATAAATGGGGCACCCTCTAACAATTCAAAAGTTGATTGTCCATCGAAATATGCCATTTGCCCATTTAGTTCTCTCACATATTGTTTCATAACTTTTATTAAATAACTGTAGTGGAATCTATAATCTGAATTATCATTCTCTTTTGCTTTTTTTACTATTCTTTTATACCAAGAACCTATTGTAGGCATTTCCTTTTTTGTTTTTCCTAATAAGCTTTCTGTACTTGAATCTTTTATTTCGTATAAGCTGTTTGGATCTGAATTAATTCCTACTCTAGCATATTCCTCTGCAACAGCTTCAGATATTATTTGCTTAGTAAGCTCATTTACTTCTGTACTTCTTGTACTTCCTCTTGCCATTGTTAATAGTGCTTGTGTAACATCTTCTACTTTATTTTCTACATTTAATACTTGTTTTTCTCTTCCTGTTATCTCGTCTTTTACTTTTTCCACTTCAATATCGAATAAATTTATAATTGTATTTGAAGTTGGACTTATAACAACATTTATTCCCCCTAAGGCATCTGCTACCGCTTCATATTCTCCTTCAGCATCTAGTGCTAAGCTTTCTATTCCCATTAGTACACATGATCTTGAAATTAGTGTTTTCATTGTAACAGATTTACCAGCACCAGATTTTGCAAATACGACCATATTGTAGTTTGTTAAACTATTATGAAAGTTATCAAATAATATTGGTGCTCCTGTCTGTTTATTGAATCCTAGTGGTATTCCTGATAAATGTCCTACTTCTGACATCGTAAAAGGAAACACTGTTGCCATCGATCCTCTATCAAATGTATGTATTTTTTTTACTTTATCTATTAATAATGGCACATTACTTTGAAAAGCTTCTTCCTGTAATCCCCATGCAGATTTTAAATTTACTAGTGATTTTGACATTTCAGAAGTTAATAATTTAGTAAGTTTGTCTAAATCTTTTAAATTATATGCAAAAAGCGTAGATACTATTGAAGCCTCATATAATTTATTAAACCCTGAAGCTAATTGATCTCTTAATTGCTCTGCTTCTGCTTTTTTTTGACTTAATAAACTTTCTCTATTTATATTTCCTCTATCTCTTGCTACAATTCTCTCTGTTTCCAATTCGTTTATTGTCTTATTCAATTTTGTTTGAGAAACTGATTCATGTATTGGGTTTATATATATAGAAGTATTAATATCTCCAAATTCATACATACTTCTAAATAAATATGGGAATGTTGCCATTCTAGGTAAATCTGCAACAAAAAAGCTTCTTGCATATCTTGATGTATCAGACACTATTTCCAGGTAATTTATATTAGATGCATCTATTCCTGCTGGTGCAATTAATTGCTTTATTGTTTTTTTCTTTAAAAGCTCATATTTTTCTTCTATATTCAATTCTTCATTTACCTGTAATTTGTTTTTTTTGTTTTTTGCCATTATTTACCCTCCTCCTTTTTAGTTTTTGTTCTGTTTCTTTTCTTTACTTGTTTTTTAGCCTCGTTTGCTAAATCTTTAGATAGATACTGTTCATTTTCAGTAATTAATTGTTCTGCAAGTTCTGCAACTAATTCATCATAACTTTTTTCTTTTTGTTCTATTTGCTTTTCTAAGTCTTCTTTTGCATATCTAATACTTTCTTCTGCCAAATCTAGCGCTTTTTTAGCTATATCTTCTTCTAAAGCTTTCATTTTCTTTTCTAAAACATCTGGCGCTGTTACATATAAATTATCAAATCCTGCTTTTGTTGCTTTTTCTATTCCATAGTTTTCTGCTTCATCTCTATTATAGGCATTGTATAATAAATCTACTAACTCATATGAATCCAATACTCTTCCATTTACTCCAGAAATAGCTAACGTTCTAATTGTTGATTGAGATTTTGTATACAAGTCCGAAAACGCCATATCTCTTATTTCATTTTCGTCTAGCATTTCTCCATCAACATTGCTATAATAATATGAAAGTATTACATAGTATTTCTTTCTTAATACATTTTTGTTCATACTCATTCTCTCTGTATTAAATATTATATCTCTTCCATAATCATATAAATTTCTCTGTCTTCTCACCTCTAATGACTGCATATCCAGTTGTTTTTGTGTATATCTACCTGATTCAATCATTGATTTGTATTTATTTTCTTTAGCAGCTAAATCTGACTCAATTTTCATTAGTTTGTCTCTGTAGTTTTTCAAACTATCCTCTAAATTTATTGTTCTGGTTTGTATGTATATTTGGATAGGATTTCTTAAAGTGTTCAAAAATTGAATAAACCCACTTTCTACTGATGTTTTTTCTATATCAGACATTAAATCATAGTTAATACCTTGGCACTCTATTACCATAAGGAATTTCTTTCCACCTTTTTGAACTATCATATTGTCTTCTATTTTTTCAAATTCCATAAAATTAAATATAGACTCTTTTGTATAACTTTTAGCTGTTTTTTCTTTGCTATTTTCTTGTTCTTCACTTTTATTTTCTTCACTTTTTCTTGAAAACTCTTCTTGTTTTTCTTTTGCACTCATTACAAAATAAGTAATAGCAAGTATAATTATTAGAATTACTAAAAAGCCCATAATTATTGACAATATACTACTTAACGCCATTATCTTTTTCCTCCTTTGCATATACATATATTCTGTTTTTCTTTAGTTTAAATTTTATTGCTCTTTTTATAATATCATCAAGATTTTCTCCTGCTGTTTCTCTGGATATTTTTATTGAATCTATCTGTGGCATTTTGCATGTTCCCACAACAAATCCTATTGCTGCAAATATAACTAAGCATACTATTCCTACAATTTTTAACCCTATCATTTTTAATATTCCATATACAATTAAGCCTATTACCGACATAGCAACAGTTAGTATTAATGCTTTTGTAGAAAATATCATTAAAATTCTTCCGTTCACCCTTTACATTTCTGGGTATCTCATACATTCCCATGCTTTCACTCTCCCAATCATGCTATTTATTATAATTATAGCAGATTAATATTATATTTTGGAGAATTTACTTTAAATTTGTTAAAATGTTATATTTTTGTAACATTTTTGTAACACAAAAAAGAGTTTTGCTTTAAAGCAAAACTCTTTTTTTATGTTACTACTTTTATTAAACCTTTATATTTGTTACCCAGTTGTAAATTGTCTTTGCAAATGCTGATGCTGCGAATAATAGTAATGCACCAATTAGATATGGTATAAAAGTTTTTTTGTATTCTGCTTTTTCTTCTGCACTACCCATCATGTATTTAATACCTAAAATCATTAAACATCCAACTGATAATATAATACCAACAACTTGTATTATACCTAAAATTTGATTTCCTATCTTTGCAGCACTATCGGCACCTTCTGTTTTTGTTTCTGGATTAATTGTAATACCTCCAATATCTGTTGTTGCTAAAACTGTTGCAGACATTGTAACTACCATTGCAAAACATAATACTGTGATTAAAACTTTATTAAGTTTTGTATTTTTCATTTTATTTCCCTCCTTTTTAGTATATATTATATATTAATTAATGTTAAAGACTTGTTTAATTTTGTTTACAGTATTATTATACCATACATTTCCTTTTATTTCAACATTTTTCATTTTCTTGTGCTATTTTATG
>ULWL01081049.1_pt1 | contig 24749 bp, 22 predicted proteins | sample 1960171 | NCBI WGS metagenome assembly ULWL01 (sample SAMEA4835807, study PRJEB28245) | human gut metagenome | biome: gut microbiome; material: fecal sample | place: Denmark | collected 2008 | reverse complement strand
CCGCTCCGCCGCCATACTCAACAACGTCAGCCCCATCTTCATATACGCCTCCTTCTGCTCCGGCATGGTCGGCTGCCCGCGGCTTGCGCTTTACATACTTCCGGCGCAGTTTTTATCCGCAGCAATAATGCTCATCCTCTTTCCCATACACATAAAATCCCGTCCGCAGGCATCCTGTCCCTCTCCCCTGCGACTCCTGTCGAACGCCCTGCAAAGCAGCGTTTCCGCAATGCTTAACATATGCGCGGCTCTGGTGTACTTCTCGGCGCTCTTGGGTGGATTCGGAGCCATGCTGGGCGCCGGCAAAAGCGGCTCCCTGTCAGGCGCTGTGCTGTACGGAATGCTGGAAATGGCAGGCGGAAGCGCAGCGCTGAGCAAGCTCGGCATAGGCATGCGGCCCCTTGGAACCGCCGCAGCATTCGTTTTTTCCTTCGGCGGGCTGTGCGTCTACGCCCAGTCGCTGACTTTTGCCCCGCTGCCCTTCCTCCGCTATTTTTCTACGAAGCTGATGCAGGGCGCCCTTTCCGCAGCCATAGCCTATATTTTTCTCACGCTGTTTCCGCTGCCGCTGCCGGTGTACCGTTCCGTCACGGCGGATACGCTGCTGCACAATACGCTGTCCATTGCCGCGGCGCTGGGCGCTATGCTCATGGCGCTGTCCGTAGTGATGATGATAGGGGCGGCGGGGCGGTACAAAAAAGCCAAAAGAAAAAGCGCCCCGGGTGGAGCGCAATAAAGCTAAGGCTTTAGTCGTCAAAATCGTCATCGTCTTCGTCGTCGAAGTCGTCATCATCGAAGTTCTTGTGCTTCTTGAACAGGCCGAACAGGAAGCCGCCCTTCTTGTCGTCCTCTTCCTCGTCGTCATCGTAATAATCGTCATCGTCCTCGTCGTCGATGTCGTCTACGGGCTCGGCTGCCTTGCGCCTGCCGCGGTTGCTCTCGGATACAGAGTTGCGGGGCTCGGGCTTAGGCTGGGGAGATACCGGCTTGCGTGCGGGCTGCGCCGCGGCGGCAGCAGAGGCTGCCGTCTGCTGCTGTACGCTTGCCATTACGTCATCTGCGCTCATTGCCGGCTTTGAGGGCTGTGTGAACTGCTGTATAGGCTGTACGGGAGTGGCTACTCTCGCCCTTGCGCCCAGATCCTTGCGATTTACGTTGACCAGATTCTTGTACTCGTCGAGAAACCTTTCGAGATCTGCCAGTATGTCGTCGGCATAGGTCTTGGCATTCTCGAATACCTCGTTAGCATTGTACTCAGCCTTTGCGGCAAGGAGCTGCGCCCTCTTCTGGGCTTCCTGATATATCTCGTCCTCGGCGATGAGACGTTCGTACTCCTCACGGGCCTTTTCGAGCACCAGGTTGGCTTTGTTCTGCGCCTCTGCCACTATGGCGTCAGCTTTGGTATTGGCAGCGTCTATGGTCTCCTGCGCGGTGTCGTTTGCGCTGTCTATGGTATTCTGAGCCTCTATCATAAGGCTGTTGGCCCGGCGTATATCCTCCGGAATAGTGGTCTTAAGGTCGCCCAGAAGATCAAAAACCTCCTCAACGTCCACGGTGCGCTTGGTTGCGCTGCCGGAGAGCTTAGGTTTTGGGCTGTTCTCTATAAGATCCTCAAGCTGATCTATAATGTCGTAAATTTTGAGGTTCTGCATATTATTGCTCATCGCTTAATCAACCTTTCTGCGATTTTATTTTTTATTGCGTCGGGCACCAGCCCGTCGATATCCTTTCCGTAGGAAGCCATCTCCTTAACCGCGCTGGAGCTTATGAACTCAAGCTCCGGCCTTGCCAACAGATAAACAGTCTCTATATCGGGCCTCAGGAACTTATTTGCCCCCTCCATTGACCTTTCGTATTCAAGGTCGCTGCCGTTCCTTATTCCGCGTATTATGGCAGCGGCGCCCTTCTGCCTTGCGAAATCCACCGCAAGGCCGCTGTATGCTTCGGCGCAGACGTTGTTAAGTCCCTCCGCCCTTGCCGCCTCCATAAGCAGCCCGCACCGTTCATCGGCGGTAAAGACAGGCTTTTTGTTGGGGTTTGTCAATACCGCTACATATACCATGTCAAAAAGCTCCGCGGCTCGCATGAATATATCCATGTGGCCCAGCGTAGGCGGGTCAAAGCTCCCGGTGCATACGGCTGTTCTCATTATTGTCTCTCTCTTATAAAGGAAATTGCGGTAAGCTCGCCATAATGGCGCACATCGTATATTTCCAGCTTGTCGTGTTCTATCATTGGCGGCAGCTTTGAGTCGTGCTCGAGAGCTATTATGAAGCCCTCCGCCAGCAGTCCCTTATCGTAAAGCGTTGCCGCAGCTTTATCGGATATGCCTGCGCCGTAGGGCGGGTCTATGAATACTATGTCGAACCTGTCGCCCCGGAAAGCCATCATGGATACCGCCCGTTCCCAGTCACAATGATATACTCGGCACTTATTCCCATAGCCCAGTTTTTTTATGTTGGCGTTGACTATGTCTATGCTTTCCCTCGCACTGTCGCAGAATACGGCGCTTTCCGCGCCCCGTGAAACCGCCTCAAGCCCCAGCGCCCCGGAACCGGCGAAAAGATCCAGCACTCTTTTGCCGTATATGTCGAATTGGAGTATGCCGAACAGCGACTCCTTTACCCTGTCCAGCGTAGGCCGCGTATCCAACCCCTTTGGGGCGGAAATGGCGCAGCCTCTTTTATCTCCTGCGATTATCCGCATTTACACCTCCAAATACAGCTATTGTATATTTTAACATTATAAAGCCTTCCTAACAAGGATATTTTTGTTTAATTAACAATATATCCCAAAATTACAGGCTACTGCGTCCATTTTTGCATCCCAGGCCTCTCGCGGCACACGCTCCGTTATCTGCTCCTTCAGCGCGAGGCCCAGTTTGAACGCGGCGGCACCGTTGAGCAGCCTGTCATAGTATCCGCCGCCCCGTCCCAGCCTGTAAAGGTCCCTGCCAAAGGCCAGCCCCGGCACTATTATAAGATCTATTTGGTCAATCATTATCCGTCCGGACCTCTCCCTGTCAGGCTCTGCTATTCCATATGCGCCCCTCACAAAGCAGCTTCCATCGGAGGGTATATACAGTTCAAGACCGCCATCCCCGCTGCAAACGGGATAAGCGACGTTTTTGCCCATGCTGGCCGCGGCTTTTACCAGCTCAGCGGGGTCGCACTCCCCCGGCAACGCCCTGTAGCTGAGTATTGTCCGTGCATTTTTGAATGCGATCAGTCCTGCCGCCAGCTTGCAGGCCGAAATCGACTGCGACTTTATGTCTTCTTTTGAAAGCGCCCTTATGCGCTGCTTGATTTCCCTGCGTAAGGCGGCCTTTTCTTCCTTTATGCTCAACGTCAGCCCTCCAATATTGCCTGCGCCACGGCAATATCCTTTATGTGAGATATGCTCACATGCAGCATTCTGCCGCCCATACCGTTCATAAGCTTAAGTGCCTTTCCTGAAAGCGCGGCGAGAGGCCCGCCCTTTTCATTATGGGTTATCTCTATTTCCCTCCATTCGATAATGCCTATTCCTGTGCCCAGCGCCTTTGCTACGGCCTCCTTTGCGGCAAATGCCCCCGCTATGCGCTGCGGGTCGTTATTGCCGGACTTAAGCCTTTGCCGCTCAGTTTCCGTGAACACGCGCTCCATAAAGCCCTCTTTTGCTGCGGCCCGCTTTACCCTTTCTACCTCAATTATGTCTATGCCCGTGCCAAGTATCATTCGGCGCTCCTTACGGCGTCCAGTATAGCGGCAGATACCGCTCTCACCCCCGCTACCAGTACCGGCAGCAGCTCACACTCCCTTTCGCCAGTGGACATTGCAAAGAAGGTATCTCCATCCAGCGAGGTATGCACGGGGCGTATGGTCATGGCCAGCCCGTCGTGTGCCATTGAAGCCAGCTTGTTTGCTTCCTCCCGGGTGAGCTTTGCATTGGTCGCCACCACGCCTATGGTGGTGTTGCCGAAGGCCGCCTGCCCCAGAGCCGCTGAATCCATGCAGGGTGTGAGCTTGCCGTCCATATTCGCCGCAGCCACCAGCTCCCCCGTGGCCGGGTCGTATATGTCTCCCAGCGCATTCACTACGGCTATCGCCCCCACCTTTACCCCGTTTTCCAGCTCTATACAGGCTGTACCGAGGCCGCTGTTCACTGCGTACCTGCTCCCGAAAGCCTTTGCCACAGTAGCGCCGGTGCCTGCGCCTATGCTGCCAGATGGGGTGGAATCCTTAGCGTCTTTGCATGCGGCATAGCCCTCCGCCTTGCCGGGGCGCACCTTGGGGTCCCCCACGCCAAGATCGAATATGACCGCCGCAGGGACTATGGGAACTACTCCAATTCCCACGTCTACGCCAAGGCCCTGCTCCTCAAAGTACTGCATGGCTCCGCTTGCCGCATCCAGCCCGTATGCGCTGCCGCCGGAAAGCATTATTGCCTGAACCCTTTCTACGGAATTGTATCCCCTTAGAAGGTCTGTCTCTCTTGTGCCGGGCGCACTGCCGCGAACGTCGACTCCCGCCACCGCCCCTTTTTGGCAAATAACGGCAGTGCATCCGGTTTTTGCCTTTTTATCCGTATAATGGCCTACAGTTATACCCTTAATGTCAGTGATACTTCCGCTCATATTATTCCTCGTCCTCTCCGTCGCTCTCTATGGGACAGTCTATGGCGCCTATCAGCTCCTCCACGCTGTCGCGTATCACGCCGAAGTCATAGCCTCGGCCAGCCAGCCTTCTTACAACTCTTTGCCTTCTGTCGTATTCCTCAAGTCCCTCGAACTGACGGTAAAACTTCTCCGCCACGGCCATGGCGTTCCGTCTTTCCACATCGTCGGTCACCTGCTCCATGGCGGCGTCTATGTCGTCGGCGCTAAGGTAATGAGTGCGCAGCTGTTCTTTAAGCTTTCTCCTGCTCAGCGGCTTCGTTGCAAGGCGGGTGGAGACGAAATCCGCCGCGTACCTGACATCGTCAAGGTATTTCAGCTCCTTGAGCCGCTCCACCGCGGCGTACACCTCGTATTCTCCGTAGTTCTGGCCGTCAAGGTAGTTTTCCATCTCCCGCACCGTCCTCGGCCTCGAGGTAAGATAATCCAGAGCGGAATCCATAGCCGATTTACCCGTTTTTTTCTTCTTCATCTATTCTCCTCATAGTAAGTTTCAACGTGCTCCGTCAGATAATATAATTGCGATGCGCATCGCAGACTAAAAAAAACGGAGGTTATAAATGACACAAAACGACACGAGCTCCTTTATGAAGCAGACCGAACCGGTCAACTACAAAATGGAGACAGCCCAGTCCATGATGGACACCAAGAACCTGGGCATAATACAGGACCAGATGTACCATGAGGCCCTTGCCTACAAGAAGAGCAGGATATACGCCGAAATACTCAGCGAGCAGCCCCTCAAGGACATGGCAAACCGTTTTGCCCAACACCACAAGCAGCACTTTGACGCGCTGCAAAACTACCTGGACAGCCACCAGTAACTGCAAAAGGAGTGACATATGACGAATCATACCAGTATGAACCAGCAGGAACTTCTTACCGATCTTCTCACCCAGGAAAAGGATCTGGTAAAGGACTACGCAAGCGGAATAACCGAATCCTCCTGCACAAACCTGAGAGAACTGCTTATGAGCAACCTGGCGGAATGCTCCGCCGACCAGTTCGCCGTGTTTGACGAGATGCACAAACGTCAGATGTACGACACCAAACAGGCTCCGGGATCCGACGTTCAGACGGCTCGCAGCAAGATGCAGCAGCTCAAACAGCAGACCGGCTTTTAATCAGTCTCTGCATACATAGATAGTATACCACAAAACCTGCCCGCGCAACTTAAAATGCGGCAGCAAAAAAGGCCGTCTCAATAATGAGATGGTCTTTTATCTGTTTTGAGCTATAGCATTTTCTGCCATTCGCTGGGCCGCTCCACCCATTCGGGCGGATCCGCCGGCTCGGCGGTAACAGCGTCGAGCTTCATGCTGCTGAATCGTTCGCGAAGCTGATCCGGCGTAAGCGGAGAATCTACGCTGCCCATGCAGTCCCGGCATATGTTGCCGCACTCCGGGCACTGGCAGCCGCTGAACAGCCCTCTCTCCGTCTGTACCATATAAGTCCCGCAGGCCTTGCAGCTGCACCGCATTATCTATTCACCTCCGCAGAGGTCCTCAGCTCCGGCATTGGAGTTGGAGTTGGAGTTGGGGTTGGGGTAGGAGTGGGCGTGATCGTCGTTTCGGGCGCGGACGATGGGACAGCCTCCGATTCTCCTGCCTGCTCGGCCAAAGGCTCCGTCGTAAGGTCAGGAGTTGTTTCCGGCGTAGGCGCGGGCGTATCATCGGGCGCTATGAATACGTTCAGCACGCTGGCATCGCCCACATATTCCTTTACGTCCTCCACCTGTATCTCGAATTCCGGCTCGCCTTCTGACGCGGTGGTTATCTCGTATTTGTTGTATACGATGACTATGCCGTCCTCGGTTATATAGAACTCCCTGTCGTCGTCTATGGGCAGCAGATCGTTAAGTAGCAGCATGTCGGAATCTTTGGCCTGCGCGGTTATCATATCCGGTATACGGCCCCGCCAATACTGATTGTTCTCATCGAAAAGGTCGCTGATCTTGCACAGAGCTCCCGTCGCCACATCGTAAGTCAGGGCCATGCTGCCAAGGCAGGTGTTGCTTTCATCGTAAAGGTCATACATGAATATCCGCACCGAGAATATTCCGTTGCGGTTGTATTCTACCCGGTATTCGGTAAATACCGCCATATCCAGCTTTTTCGCCTTAGCCATAATATTTTCGCGCATGGAGGCGTTTATCATGTCCGCATTAGGCTCGTTCTGGAGCGCAGGATACACTATGCAGCAGTTGTTTTCACAGTATGCGCAGCGGGAGATCGTCACCGGCGCATAAATGTCATCTTCCTCCGCGGGTGCGCTTACAGCCACCTGGCTTGAATTGTATTCTTTTACAACTTCAAATACCTCCGGGGCGAAGGTTGCCGCCGGAACTGCCTTTGAGCTTTTTTCAAAGGCAGGCTGGAACTCTGCCGCAGGGGCGGATTCACAGCCGCAAAGCATGATTGCAGCCGCTGCCGCAATCAGGCCGCTCACGATGCTTTTTTTCATTTTATCGCCCCTCCTTTCGAGCTTTTACTGTTAGTATTATAGCATCGGCATAATATATTTTTGTTAAGAAAAGGTTAACATATTATGTATTTACTTTTCTGCCTTACGCTTCCGCCTTTTCGCTGCCGCTCTGGGTCACTATGAGCGTCTCCGTATCCGCCATGGCCTTCTGTATCATGCCTTCAAAATCCACCATTGCCTCGCTGTTGCGAAGATCCTCCACCTTGGGCTTTGTGACGGGGTGTTGGGGCACAAATACTGTGCAGCAGTCCTCATACGGCAGTATGGAAGTATTGAATGTATTTATCTTCTTCGCTATATCTATTATATCGTCCTTGTCAAACCCTATAAGAGGACGGAATACCGGCATATCCACCGCATCGTCCGTTACGCAGAGGCTCTCCAGGGTCTGGCTTGCTACCTGACCAAGGGCCTCGCCCGTGATAAGTGCCAGCGCGCCGTCTTCCCTTGCCCAGCGCTCCGCTATCTTCATCATGAGCCTGCGCATGAGCACCGTGGTCTCCTTTGGAGGACATTGCTCGTAAATGGCAAGCTGTATCTCGGTAAAGGGCACCAGATGCAGCCTTATGGGACCGGAGTACCTGGCAACGAGTCCGGTAAGATCCACTACCTTATCCCTTGCCCTTTCACTGGTGTAGGGATAGCTGTAAAAGTGTACGGCGGAAAGCTCAAGGCCGCGCTTTGCCATGAGGTAGCCCGCAACGGGGCTGTCTATACCGCCGGATATGAGCAGCGCGGCGCGGCCGGCGGTGCCGGTAGGCATGCCGTTTGCGCCGGGTATCTCCTCGCAGTAAAGATACGCCTTTTCGCGTATTTCAACGCACATCTTTATCTTTGGGGAATGCACGTCTACGCTGAGGCCGGGAAAGCTCTCAAGCAGCACGTGGCCCAGCTCCCGGTTAATCTCCTCGCTGTTCATCGGAAAGCGCTTGTCGGCACGGCGGGCCATAACCTTAAAGGTCGCACTTCGGCTCTCCCCGAGGGCGCGCCGCATGAGCTCCATCGCGCTATCGGCTATGGCGTTCCATTCCTTCTCTACGGCTACGGCGGGGCTTATGGAATGTATGCCGAACACCCTTGTGAGCCTGTCCACCGCCTCATCCCTGTCCTTATCCTTTATACCCAGCACGAATATTCTCCCCTGCTCCATGCGCACAGTAGCGCCCAGATCCGAAAGAGCGTGCTTTATTCCTTCGACGAGCTTGCGCTCGAAGAAAGGGCGGTTAAGTCCTTTGAGGTGAATTTCGCCGTAGCGGACCAGCAATACGTTTTCCATAAATCCTCCGTATATATCTCCCGCCGGTTTGCCCGGCAGGAGCAATGCTTTCAGTATTGGTATTATCTGCGCTTGAACCGGCGCAGCATGGCTATTATGGTTGAGATTTCCTCCGCCACAACGTCCATCTCTTCGATAGTATTAAACGGGCAGAAGCTGAAGCGTATGGCGCCTTCCTGTCTATCTCCAATTACACCCATGGCGTTGAGTATCCGGTTCCTGCCCTTCTTGTGGGCAGAGCAGGCGGAGCCTGTAGAAACGTATATCTCCTTCTCCTCCAGAGCGTGCAGCAGCACCTCGCCGCGGACGCCCATAAATGAAGCGTTGAGTATATGGGGAGCGCCCTGCTCCGGCGTCGGGCCGTTGAGCAGCACGTCCGGCAGCTCGGTAAGATTTTTCGCAAGGCGCATCTTGCAGGATCGCATGGCGCAGCGATATTCGTCTATATTATCCAGATAGTTCCTTACGGCAGCCTCCATACCCATTATGCCGGGCGTATTGGTAGTGCCGCTGCGCAGGTTCTTTTCCTGCCCGCCGCCTATCTGACCGCCCGCGAACCTGGTGCCCTGCCTGAGGTACAATACGCCCGTACCCTTAGGGGCGTGTATCTTGTGTCCGCTTATGGAATACAGGTCGCAATTTTTCGCATCAAAGGGCACCTTCAGGAATCCCTGTACGCCGTCTACATGAAGCAGCGCCTCCGGAGCCCTGCGCCTGAGCATCCTGCGTATGGTCTCGGCGTCGTTCACGGCGCCCACCTCGTTATTCACCTGCATCACGGATACAAGGCGGGTGTCCGGGGTGATGAGGCCCTCCAGCCTTTTCAGGTCTATCATGCCGGTATTGTCTACCGGCGCTTCGACAACGTCGTACTGGCAGGCAAGGGATTTATATACCTCATATACCGAAGGATGCTCGGTCGAGCCGACTATTATCCTGCCCCTGCCCCGCATTGCTTTAAGGGATCCGAGTATTGCCATATTGTTGCTCTCGGTGCCGCCTGAGGTGAATATTATCTCGTCCGGCCCCGCGTTTATGGCGCTGCCTATTGTCCTTCGCGCGCCGTTTACCGCCCTTTCCTCGCGCACTGCGGGAGAATAGGCCGCCGCAGGATTGAAGAATTCTTCCGTCATATATTTTTTAGCCGCTTCCGCCGCAACGTCCATGGTACGTGTGGTAGCGCTATTGTCAAGATATATCATTTATCATCTCTCCGTATCATATTTCGTCGGGGGTATCCCCGCACTATATTATATGTACCGCGGCGTCCGGACGGCATACCCGGCAAACCGCATTATATGATATCACATATTATACCACTATTTCACTACATTTTTACATATTTATTCCGCCCCGCCTTTAATCTATCTGTTTGACGCGCGGCAAAAAGTGCTGTAATATTGTATCATTAGTTTATTGCATATACGACCCGGCGCAAAAACGGCGGGAGAAAGGCGAAAAAAATGAGCGAATGCAGCCATGATTGCAGCAGCTGCGGCCAGAAGGACTGCGGCTCCCGCGAAATACCCAAGGAGCAGCTTAACGAATTCAGCAGGGTGAAGAAGGTTATAGGCATAGTGAGCGGCAAGGGTGGTGTAGGCAAGTCCCTTGTCACCTCCATGATGGCCTCCGCCACCAATAAGCGGGGCTTCAATACCGCCGTATTGGATGCGGACATCACCGGTCCCTCCATACCCAGGATGTTCGGCATCAAAGAGCACGCACTGGGAGACGGCAAGAACCACATCTTCCCCTGCAGGAGCAGCAACGGCGTTGATATCATGTCCATAAACCTGCTGCTGGAGTCCGATACCGACCCCGTAGTATGGCGCGGCCCCGTCATAGCGGGCGTCGTCAAGCAGTTCTGGACCGAAGTGGTCTGGAAAGATATAGACTACATGTACGTCGACATGCCTCCGGGAACCGGCGACGTACCACTGACAGTATTCCAGAGCCTGCCTGTAGACGGCATAATAGTCGTCACTTCCCCTCAGAGCCTGGTCTCCATGGTAGTTGCCAAGGCGGTGCGCATGGCGGAACTCATGAACATCCCCATATTGGGCATCGTGGAAAACATGAGCTACTTCACCTGCCCCGACTGCGGCTGTGAAATAAAAGTATTCGGCGACAGCCATGTGGAAGAGATAGCCACTACCTACGGCATACCCCTTCTGGCCCGCCTGCCTATAGATCCCGCCGCCGCAGCGGCCTGCGACAGCGGCAAAGTCGAAAGCATAGACACAGCGCCAATACAGCCCGCACTGGATAAGATACTGAGCCTGTAAGAGTATGAGCGGAAGCACGGTACTTTGCATAATAATAGGCGCTGTGCTGCTGTGCGTGGCAGTACCCGCCATGCGCTTCTTTCACAATGCCGGCAACATACTCTCCTATATACTTTCCGCCTTGAAGAGCACCGGAGCTGTCGAAAGGCCTAAGATACGCTCCCTTTCTTCTGCGGGCGACCTGTTTCTCGACAGGATAAAGCGGGACTTTCCGGAGTACAATCCCGCAATGGTTCTCAACCGCGTAAAGAAGGACGCACGTATATACCTGCAAAGCGCCAAGGAAGGGCACACACTGTTTCGCGAGGGCGTGTCCGATTCCTTCAGGGAACGCTTGGCCTACTCCCTGCCCACAGACGTAAAGGGCGGCATAGAGGTGTACAATGCGGCGCTGTCCGACTACGACGACAGGGGCCGGGACCGCATACTGGTATTTCAGGCGGCGGCAGAATATCTCGATTCCCGTGACGCGCTGCATCCCGTAAGGCTGACCCTCAAATACATCGCAGCCTATGACGGCAATGTGGACGGCGAAGTGCGGGGCTTCAACTGTCCCAACTGCGGCGCACCGTTACCGATAGTCGGCAGCAAGATATGCCACTACTGCGGCACCGGCATAAAGTCTTCGGCAGGATTGGGCTGGATACTTACAGACGTGGCTATGGACTGAACATGCGACTTAAAAAGGACGGCAGCTGCCGTCCTTTCAGAGTGTCAAAAAAGTGGCTGAACGCCACTTTTTTGAGTTTTCTCATTCGGTGCTTGCGCCTATGGCGCGGCCAGCACCTCATGCAGGGAAAGCCTTGCTACGCAAGCGCCTTTTGCGGATTTGCCGCACATGTCGCCAAATCCGAATAAAGCCATAAGGGGCTGCGGCCCCTTATCAACCCCTGGGTTTTTCGACAGTCTCAAAGGACGGCAGATGCCGTCCTTTTGATTTATGCCGAAATATCCTCGCGCTTTGCTCCGGTACCGTCGCTGAGCCAGACGTATACCTTCTCGTCAGGCACATCCGCGCCCTTTGCCTTGGATACGGTAAAATGGAAGCCGTCCACGTCACACCTTAACGTGGTAATGGTACCGTCGTCCCTCGTGACGGTAGATACCCATACGTTGTCCTGAAATTCTATGGTGACGCTGTGTTTATCCCGGCCTTCCACATAAAAGCTCAATACCGAATCATTCAGACTGCCCGACAGCACTGTGCCATCAGCATACTCAAATTTCAGATCATATCCCGATTCCTGCTCATCCACCGCCTCTGCAGCCTCATGCCCGTCGCCGTTCGGTATGGTGGGCGTGAGCTCATCGGTAATGACAGGCGTAGCCTCGGCTTTTTTCGCCTCGTCCTCCTCGGCTTCCTCCTCGCCGTCGTCTATCACTATTCCGTGGGGGGCTATGGAGCCCCTGCCCTCTGCCGCGCCCGTCACAGAGGACGCGAACTGATCCGCCGTATCCGTGGAGAGCAGCCAGCCGAAGGTGGCGTTGCCCTCCGATACCCGCATGTCGTGATCCGCAAGGTAGATCAGTGTATCCGCCGCTTCCGCGCTTTTATCGTCTTCCAGCCGGCTGCGGAACAGAGCTTCCATGGCTTCTGTGGCTGACTTGTAGCCGGCATAGAATGCCGACACCGGGTTCTGCTCTATTGTGCTCTCGACTTCCTGTGGTTCCGGCTCAGGCGTTGCCTGGGGCTCCTCGATGGCCGCCGGTTCCTCTTTCGGGGCACAGCCCGTAAAGGCAGCCGTCATTATAATTGCAAGGACGAGCGCCGTTATCTTTTTCATTGCTCGTCCCTCCCATTCATGTATTTTATTATGCCGTTATAAATACCTGCGGCACATGCGTCCTGATATGACGCCCGGCATAATTTCGTATCCTCCTGCGGATTGGAAAGATACCCCATTTCGATGGTCACTACCGGGCTATCCGACCAGTTAAAGCCGGTCTGGCTGGCGGAATAGATCACACTCCTGTTGATTGCGCCTGTAGCAGCGCAGAATTCATCGAGCAGCGCCTTGCCCAGTGCTTCGCTTTGTGCGCCTATGGCCATCTGCTTTGACGGCGCTATCACCAGCGCGCCCTCAGTCAGCTTTGACGTTGAACTGTTGCAGTGTATCCTTATCCAAAAATCCACCCCCGCATCGTTCATCATTTCAGCCCGCTCTTTGTTGGAAACCGAAACGTCGTTTTTTGTGCGCGTCATGACTACTGTAGCGCCGGCGTCCTGAAGCAGCGCCATCAGCTTCACGGACACGGCAAGGTTCACATCGTATTCGTTGACGCCGGAGCGGACGCCAGTGCAGCCCCTTGTCATGCGGTCCTTGGTGGTCTTTTCGTCATTGGGAGATATCTGCTCCTGTCCGCTGTCCGCCTTGAACTGATGGCCGGGGTCTATACCTATGATCACGTCCTTGAGGGGCTGCTCAGGCGTATCCGCAGCCTGAGGGGCAGGCGTGCCTTCGGCCTGCCTTGCGGGGTATGCGGCGCGGCCGGTAACAGGCACAGCGAAAGCGGCGCTAAAGCTGATCAGCGCCATAATGCAAAGCAGTAATGCAATTGTCCTTTTCGTCAATGCCTTCATATTTCGCACCTGTTGTCAAAAATACACCTAAAAGGTACTTTTTTATTGTACACCCAAGTTCGCACTTTGCAACCCCGGATACCTTAAACAAATTGTTAATAATACCTGATTTTTTTTAATGCGTTTTCTCAAAGGCAAGCTTTCCGCCCTTGGCTTTCGCTTTTACTTTATCTCCAAGGCGTATTTTCCCCGACAGCAGTTCCTCGCTGAGGCTGTCCTCCACCTGATGCTGTATGGCCCTTCTGAGCGGCCGCGCGCCGTACACGGGATCAAATCCGTCCCTGGAAAGCTGCTCTACTGCGCCCTCCGAGAACGTCAGATCTATACCACGCTCACGAAGCCTATCAGCCACCCCCTTTAGCATAAGGCGCACTATCTTTGCCGCCTGCTCCTGCTCCAGCGGGTGGAACACGATTATCTCGTCTATCCTGTTCAGGAACTCCGGCGAAAAGGTCTTCTTCAGCTCCCCCATCATGGCTTCCCTCATGCGCTCATAGGTAAGGGCCTTGCTTTCGCTGCCGAAGCCTACGGTGTTCCGACCCGCCGCAGCCGCAGCGCCTATATTTGAGGTCATGATTATTATTGTGTTGCGGAAGTCCACTGTCCTTCCCTTGGAATCTGTCAGCCGCCCGTCCTCCAGCACCTGCAGGAGTATATTGAACACGTCCGGGTGCGCCTTTTCTATCTCGTCCAGCAATATCACGCAGTAGGGCTTGCGGCGCACCCGCTCAGTAAGCTGTCCGCCTTCGTCGAAGCCCACGTAGCCCGGAGGTGAACCTACCAGCTTGCTTACGCTGTGTGACTCCATATATTCCGACATATCCAGACGTATCATGGCGTCCTCATTCGAAAACATCACCTCGGCCAGCGCCTTTGAAAGCTCGGTCTTGCCCACTCCCGTAGGGCCGAGGAAAAGATATGAGCCTATGGGGCGCTTGGGATCCTTGAGTCCTGCCCGCGCCCGGCGTATGGCCCGCGCTACGGCCTCCACCGCCTCGTCCTGCCCTATGACACGCTTGTGAAGCTCATCCTCGAGGTGCAGCAGCTTCTCGCTCTCGTCCTCCGTGAGCCGGTTCACGGGTATGCCCGTCCATGCGTTCACTACTTCCGCTATGCTGTTTTCCGTTACGACGCACTTGCGGCCCTCCCGCTCCCGTTCCCAGCTGGCCTTTCTTGAGGTCATCTCGTCCCGTATAGCCCGTTCCTCGTCCCTTATGGCAGCCGCCCTCTCGAAGTTCTGATTGTTCACCGCCTCTTCCTTTTCCTTGAGCAGCTCAGCAAGCTTGCCGTCAAGCTCCTTCATTCCGGCCGGGGCTACAAATGCCGCGAGGCGCACGCGGCTCGCCGCCTCGTCCATAAGGTCGATCGCCTTGTCCGGCAAAAACCTGTCCGAAATATACCTGTCCGAAAGCTCTACCGCCGCCCGTATGGCCTCGTCGGTAATGGTGGCCTTGTGGTGGGCCTCATATCTGTCCCTGAGGCCGAAAAGTATCTCTACCGCCTCTTCCTTTGTGGGTTCGCCTACCGTCACTGGCTGAAAGCGCCGCTCCAGGGCCGCGTCCTTTTCTATATAGCGTCGATACTCGTCAAGTGTAGTAGCGCCTATCACCTGCATCTCGCCGCGGGCCAATGCGGGCTTCATGATGTTGGAAGCGTCTATGCTGCCCTCCGAAGCCCCCGCGCCCACAATGGTATGCAGCTCGTCTATAAAGAGTATTGTATTCTTGTTTTCGATGAGTTCGTCTATGGCGGCCTTTATGCGCTCTTCGAATTCACCCCGGTATTTTGTGCCGGCCAGCATACCGCCAAGATCCAGCGTCACCACCCGCTTGTTTTTGAGTAGCTCCGGTATGTTGCCAGAAGCGATGCGCTGGGCCAGTCCCTCTATTATCGCGCTTTTGCCCACGCCGGGATCTCCAATGAGCACCGGATTGTTCTTGGTCCGCCGCGAAAGTATCTGTATAATGCGCTGTATCTCGTTTTCACGGCCTATCACCGGGTCGAGCTCGCCGTTTTTCGCCTGCCTGGTAAGGTCGCGGCCGTACTTGTTCAATACCGGGGTGCCTTCCTCCTCCGCCTGAGCTCTTGCGCTTTCCGGCTTCCTCGTGGTTCCCGCAAGCATCTGATACAGCAGCGTAAAGTCCACGCCAAGATCCTCCAATATGCGCACAGCGACGCAGTCCTTCTCCCGTATGATGGCAAGCAGTATGTGCTCCGTGCCTATATAGCTGTTTTTAAGCGACTTGGCCTCGTAGAGGCTCAATTCGAGTATCTTCTTTGTGCGGGGGGTATAGCCGAAGCTGTCGGTAAAGTGGTAATCCCCGTGGCCTACCAGCTCGTCCGCCCGTGCGGATACGTCCGCCTCCCGTATGCCCAGCTGTGCCAGGGCGCGCGCCGCTGCACCCTCGCCTTCTTTTATGAGTCCCAGCAGCAGATGCTCGCTGCCCACGTAATTATGTCCCATCTCCTTGGCGCTGTCCTGGGACAGCGCAAGCGCCCGGCGGGCTCCCTCTGTAAATCTATCTATGAAGTCCATATCTGACCTCCCAATTTATAACGATCTTATTTTATATTCTAATGCAAAAGCGTTTTTCAGGCAACGAAAAACGGCTCCCGTTTGTGACAGGAGCCGCAAAATCTTTGGTAGCCTTGAAAGGGACCAACTATTTCTCACTTGCAAGTATATTATAACCTGCCCCATAAGCTATTTCATCACAAAAGTATTACAAACCCATCAAATGTTGATTAAGCTTTGGTTTAGTTTTATATACGTCAGTCTTTCAGCAAAAATGATACGCATATTTCGTTCCCATCCGTGCCTTCCTTACGGCTCACGGAGAACCTGCCCCATTCTCCGTCTATGTCCTTCGCCTTGCCGTCCTTTGCGGCCTGCCATATCAGCGCGAGCATATCCGCCTTGTCCGCGTACGTTACCTCGCTGCCCACGTCTATTCCGCTTATAAGGCTGCCGAGGTTTGTATCCAGCCATGCGCTTTCCGCCTCATACCTGCCAAGCCGCTGCTCATACAGCGAAAGCTCCACCGGCGTGGGATCATCGGGCAGATCGTCCGGCTTGGCCGCCGCAGGTATCATCAGGGTAAAGCCACACACGCCCATATTCCGCATAGACAGCACCAGCGCCCCGCCGTCAAGGCCGCCGCGCTTCAGCGTATAGCCCTTGTCCGGCGCATAGCCGTCATTCTCGGTGTATTCAGTATCAAAGCCGTAGCCCTTTGCCCTCTCAAAGAACACCTGAACCGAGGGATATACCCTTTCCATTTGGGCGGTAGGCTGAGGCGGGATATCCATGGAGGTATCTTTGGCGGTATTTCTGCCGCCTCTGGAAAGCAGGTATATCAGCACACAGCAGCATATCATTGCCGCTGTAAACAGCGTGCCTGCCAGCGCGTTGCCATTGTTTTTCCTTTTGTCCCCGCTGTCCTTCCTGTCCTTAGCGCTCATAGGTTCAACTCTCCCCAAAAGCCTCTTTTAAGGTATCCTCTATGTCCTTTTCCCCGGTCCTTCCCGCCTTTTTAAGCGCGCTTCTGAAGTATTCCGGCACCTTTGCGGAAAAAATCATTCTCTCGCCGGTGCGGGGGTGTGTAAGCTCCAGCCTTGCGGCGTGCAGCGCCTGCCCGTCAAGGCCCAGCCTCGGCTTTGCCGCACCGTATATCGTATCCCCCGATACGGGGTGCTTTATGTATGCCATATGCACCCTTATCTGGTGTGTACGGCCGGTCTCCAGCCTCGCCTCGATAAGTGTGTACGCGCCGTATCTCTCCAGCACCCGCCAATGAGTCACGGCATTGCGGCCGCCCTGTACCACGGCCATCTTTTTACGGTCCACCGGATGTCTGCCTATAGGGGCGTCCACCGTGCCGCTGTCCTCCCTTATGTTGCCGTCCACTATTGCGATATATGTTCTATGTGCGCTGTGATCCTTCAATTGCGCCGCAAGGGAGGTGTGAGCCATATCGTTTTTCGCCACGACTACAAGGCCCGAGGTCATCTTGTCTATCCTGTGGACTATGCCCGGGCGTATCTCTCCGCCTATGCCGGAAAGCCCCTCGAGGTGATACATGAGGGCGTTTACCAGCGTGCCGTCGGGATTGCCGGGAGCCGGGTGTACCACCATTCCCTTGGGCTTGTCTATTACCGCTATGTCCGCATCCTCGTAAACTATATCTATGGGTATGTCCTGCGGCACTATATCCACTTCCTCAGGAGGGCGAAAGGCCATTGTCACGGCGTCGCCTGTCCTGAGCTTGTCCTTTGACTTTGCGGGCGCGCCGTTGAGGGTTACGTCTCCGTTGATTATCATGCGCTGCACGGCAGAACGGGTATTATCGCTTACACGGGCGCAGAATACGTCCAGCCGTTCTCCTGCCTTATCCGCAGTAAACGTCTGCTCCTGAAATTCCTCCGTTTCGCCGCCTTGTTCGATCCTTAGCTTTGCCATTTTTATCAGCTGTTCTCGCCGGTTTGGGGCTTTTTATCCATCATTTCCATATACTTCTTCCCCTTGAAAAACAGCAGGTCCAGAACCAGAAGGCAGCAGCCTACAGTCACCGCCATATCCGCTACGTTGAACACCGCAAAGTCTATAAGCGCCACGTATATCATATCCCGGACGTAACCGAGAGCTACCCTGTCTATAAGGTTGCCTATCGCTCCGGAAAGCAGCAGCGCGATTGAAAAGGTCATCATAAAATGCAGCCTTTTGCGTTCCTTTATGAGGAAATACAGCATCGCCGCGCAGGCTATACCGGTAATCGCCAGGAAGAACCACTTCCCACCCTGCATCATGCCGAAGGCCGCGCCCCGGTTTTCCACGTAACGCAGGTGCAGCACCCCGTCCCATATCTTATACTCGCCATTGGTCCGAAGCCACGTCTCCGCCCAGTGCTTGCTGAGCTGATCGCCTATAAGTACAATGGCCGCCACTATGGCGGATACCGTCACGTTTCTCTTTTCCATCGTCTCTCCAATAATGCTATTTCTGTTTTTCCGTGGTGTATATATACCACTTATCCACGTTCCTCATTATATCCGGTTCTCGCACGTCCGTCATGCCTTTTATTTCGGCAGCGCATACTATGCTGTCCAGCCTGAAATACAGCGGTATGAACGGCAGCCTTTCCGCGAAGGCAAGCTGAAACTTTGACGCAGCGCTGCGGTATGAGGCCTCGTCTCCGGCTTTCATCATGGCGCAGGCGAGCTCATACAGCTCCGCATCATAGTAATTGCCGTAATTTGCCTTGCCGTCCCGTGCCATTACGTCCCGCATGTCGCCGTCTCTGCCGACATTTATTCCGACCAGGGCGATATCGTATTCCCCCGCCGCCAGCTTGTCGGTATACTCGTTCTTATCTGACGCCACGGAAAAGGGTGCGGCGACTATCTCGGTAGCTATGCCCAGATCCTCAAGCTGCTCCGCTATGGCCGCGGCAGCGTTCTTGCGTGTGCTGTCCGTAGAATCGTTCACCAGTATCTTCAGGCTCATTTCGGTGAGGGACATACCGTTTTTCTCAAGCCTGCCGTCTCCGTCGCTGTCCGTCCACCCCGCCTCCGCAAACAGCTCCAGCGCCTTTACGGTGTTGTAGTCGTACAGTTTTGATTTTGACTCATATATCCATGAATCCGGCGCTATTGGCACATCGCAGGCTTGAGCACGGTTCATATAAATATTTGAGATTATCTTGCTCCGATCCAGCGCACATGCGAGAGCCTGACGCACCTTAACGTCGTTGAGCGACTGGGAATTGCTGTTCACCAGCATTATCTCGACATTCTGCGTCATCACGTCCTGCACGTTTGTTATTCCGTCCTGGCGGTATTTGCCTACGGTAGTGGCAGATGTGGCCACCACGTCCAGCTGGCCCGCATTATATGAAGCAAGGGCAGTATCGTTGCTGTCGCGTTCGATGAAGATGAATTTGTCTATATAAGGCCGCTGCCTCCACCAGCCATCGTTGGCAGTAAGCTGTAAACTCTCCCCGGAGTAACCATCGTAATAATATGGGCCTGTCCCAAGTGGATATGCTGACGGCTCACCGTTCATCATTACAGGAAAGGTCATAGCATACAGGAAGGCGTAGCCTCCTTCCTTCATTACCACCTTCAGAGTCGTGTTGTCTATAGCCTCTATGGATTCTATATCCCGGGCGGCGTAGTAATAGTAGCTGTCCTCCCCCAGCGTCTTCAGCCTCTCGAATGTGGCCGTGACGTCATTGGCTGTAAAATTTCTGCCCACCTTATGCCATGTAACCCCGGTGCGAAGGTTTACTGTCCATGTCTTGCCGCCGTCCTCGCTGGTCCAGTTTTCAGCCAGCTCCGGATTTAGCTTTCCGTCGTTATTTATGGTTATAAGGCTCTCGTATACCAGAGAAAAGAAATTCATCATCTCCTCTGTGTTTACGGAAAGCGGGTCGGTGAGGTCCGCATTGGTGGGGATATACATCTTTATCTCTCCGCCTGCTGCGGGCAGCGTCTCCTCGGTTATAGGCACGTCTATGTCCAGCCCCAGCGTTTCCTTCTGCTGCTCGCCGCCTTTTGAGCAGCCCAGCATAGCGAGGCTTAGCGCCGCCATGGCAAACGCCGCTATCCTCCTAACCCAGTTCATTCGCGTATAGCTTTGTGTATTTATCATATGCCCGCTGTACCCTTTCAACGTATTGGGCGGTTTCTTTGAAGGGTATGCTATCGAGTTCGCCGCCCTTGGAGTATTTTTCATCGTTAAGCCATTTCCTTACGTTTCCCGGTCCCGCGTTGTATGCGGCCACTGCAGTTTTTCTGTTTCCGGAAAAGCTGTCCAGCAGATATCTCAAATACCAGCAGCCGAAGCGTATATTCACCTTTGGCTCAAACAGCTCATCCTCCGTAAAATCTTCTTCTCCCAGTTTTTCTGCTATCCAAAAGCCGGTATCCGGCATTATCTGCATCAGCCCCTTCGCCCCTGCCCGGGACACTACCGTATGCCTGTTGGAGCTTTCACAGTGTATAACTGCCGCTACGAGATACGGATCTACGTGAAATTCCCGGGAGTACTCCTTTATCTCCGCGCTGTACTGGAGCTTATATGCCCGCTTTTCCAGCAGCCAGCTGAGCTGCCACGCAAGGGCGCTCAGCACCACCAGCGCACAAAGCCCAAGGCATATGGCCCTTCCCCATTTTATGTTGGCGCTTTTACGCCTTTTCTTTTTGGCTTGGCTTTTTCTCTGCCCCGCCGGTTTGCCTCTGGTTGCTGCCATCTTTCTCCAAAGCCTGTCTATACAGCCTGTCAGTCATCTCATAAAGCCGCTCAATATCGCCGCTGTTGTCTATTATCACGTCGGCAAAGGGCTTCTTTTCGTCGTCGCTCATCTGGGAGGCAATGCGCTGCTTTGCCGCCGCTTCGCTTAACCCGTCCCTGGCCATTATGCGGCGTACGCGTTCTTCCATCGGGGCCGTCACCAGCCATACCTCATCTGCTATTTCCTGCCAACCGCACTCTATCAGCAGCGGCACGTCAAAGACGATCACCCTGAAGCCGCTCTCCTCGGCAGCTTCTGCGGCCCTCAGCATTCCTGCACGTATGGCTGGGTGCAGTATGCCGTTTAGCCTCAGACGCGCAGCTTCGTCGCCGAACACTGCCGCGCCGAGCTTTCGCCTGTCCAGGCATCCGTCCGAATCCAGCATTCCGCCGCCGAACGCTTTGACTATCTCTTTCAGCCCCTCGCTGCCTTTTTCTACGGCAATTCTTGCGAATGCATCGGCGTCCAGCACCGCCGCGCCCAGCTCGGCAAGCCTGCTCGACACCGTGGTTTTACCAGACGCCATGCCTCCTGTAAGGCCAATGCGCATACGCTTCTCCTTACTTGGTATCAAACCAGCTGTGGCCCGAGCTCACATCGGCTATGAGCGGCACCTTGAGCTTCATTACGTTCTGCATGCATTCCGCGAGCAGCTTGCGCACCCGCTGTTCCTCGTCAAACGGGGTATCTATGATGAGTTCATCGTGTATCTGGAGTATGAGCCTTGCCTTGAGGCCTTCCTCCTCCAGCCGCTTATGCACGTTTACCATGGCCATCTTTATTATATCCGCCGCAGTGCCCTGAATAGGCATGTTCATGGCCACCCTCTCGCCAAAGCTCCGGGTATTGAAATTAGACGATTTGATCTCGGGAAGCTCGCGTCTGCGGCCCATAAGCGTAGTTACGTAGCCCTTTTTGCGGCCCTCCTCCACACAGCGGTGCATATACTCCTGCACTCCGCAGTATTTTTCAAGGTAACGGCGTATGAACTCGCCGGCCTCCTTTCGGCTCACGCCTATGTTCTTGGCGAGACCGTAGTCGCTTATTCCGTAAACTATGCCAAAGTTTACAGCCTTTGCGGCGCTGCGCTGCTCTCTCGTTACGCTTGCCTTATCAACGCCGAACACCTCGGCTGCCGTGCTGGTATGTATATCCTCGCCGGAGTTGAAGGCGGCTATAAGCCCCTCGTCCCCGCTTATGTGTGCGAGGAGACGAAGCTCTATCTGGGAATAGTCCGCGCCCACCAGTATGCGCCCCGGGCTTGCCACAAAGGCCTTGCGTATCTCGCGGCCCAGTTCCGTGCGGACGGGTATGTTCTGCAGGTTGGGCTCTGTGGAGGATATGCGGCCTGTGGCTGTGATATTCTGGTTGAAGCTGGTATATACCCTGCCGTTCTTGAGAAGCGCCAGCAGGCCGTCCACAAACGTGCTCTTGAGCTTTGAAAGAAATCTGTATTCCAGAACCAGCTTTACTATGGGGTGCTTATCCTCCAGCGCCTCCAACACCTCCGCATCGGTAGAATAGCCGGACTTTGTCTTTTTCTGCGGAGGCAGGCCCAGCTTTTCAAAGAGTATAAACCCCAGCTGCTTTGTGGAGAGTATGTTGAACTTCTCCCCGGCCAGGGAGTATATTTCTCCTTCCATCTCATCTATGCGCGCAGCGAACCTGTCGGACAACTCCCGGAGCATATCCCTATCCACCGCGAATCCCTCCCGCTCCATATCATAAAGCACCCGGGTAAGCGGCAATTCAACCTCCTCGTAAAGCTTCCAAAGCCCCTTTTCTCTGAGCTCGCCGGTGATGACACTCTCCAGCGCCAGCATGGACGCCGGGCATTCCGGCATACCCCTTTCATCACAGAGGGTCTTTAATGTATCCGCAGGGTGTATTGCATGAAGCAGGTAATCGGCTATCATCAGGTCGAACACATTTCCCTTCAGGGAAATGCCTGCGCCTTGCAGTATATGCCGCGCATGTTTTGAATCGAACAGGCACTTTTCGATGCTTTCGCTTAGGAATACCGGCGCTAAGGCCGCAAATACCTCCTCCGCGGACAGACCGGGGTCCAGCAGCGTCGCTCCGAGTGATATATCGTACTGTGTCTCCGTATCCGCCGCCACGTGCATGCGTTCGCCTATACACACCGCCACGCGTTTTGCGTTTTTCAGTTTTTCAGTCAGTTCGCTTAGCTGCTCCGCGTTGGATATTTCTATTGTTTTTGCATTTATCTCTGGCAGCTGTTCGGCGGCAGGCTTTTCTCCCTTGGGCAGTCGCTGAATAAGGCTGCGAAGCTCCAGAGTGTTCATCATGGGTATGGCTCCGGCCATTTTGTCCGGATCAAAAGCGCAATCTTCAAGGCCGACGGATATAGGCGCCTCGGTATCGATTATGCCCAGCCTGTAGCTCATTCGGGCGGAGTCGGGATTGTCCAGAAGCTTCTGGCGCAGCGCGCCCTTTTCCTTTTCAGCGCTTTGCAGCGTATTTTCCAGCGTGCCATACTTCTGCAAAAGCTTCATCGCCGTCTTTTCTCCAACCCCGGGTATTCCGGGCAGGTTGTCGGAATTATCACCCATGAGACCCTTTAAATCAGGCATACGGGCAGGCTCGAGGCCGTACTGCTCCTTTAGCGCCGCCTCATCGTACTCTACGGTTTCGGTTATGCCCTTCTTGGTAAGCAGCACGTGAGTATGGTCGTTTATAAGTTGCAACGCGTCCCGGTCTCCTGTTACCAGCAGCGCATCAACGCCGTTTTTGTCAGCTATTCTGGATATGGTACCAAGTATATCGTCCGCCTCGTACCTCTCGCATTCGCATATGGCTATGCCCATTTCCCTGAGCAGCTCCTTCAGCAGCGGAAACTGGGCCCGAAGATCCTCCGGAGTCTCCCGCCTGCCCGCCTTATACTGGCCGTACTGCTCATGGCGGAAGGTAGGGCCGTGCATATCGAAGGCCACCAGCAGATAGTCAGGCTCGTAGGAAAGCAGCTTTAAAAGCATTCCCACAAAGCCGTATATGGCCCCCGTGGGGGTTCCGTCCTTGGCGGTCATTGAAGGCAGAGCATAATACGCCCTGTGCATAAGGCTGTTTCCGTCTATGGCTATAAGCTTCTTCAAGTACCTGTACCTCGCGAAAATTTCTCTTTATCTTATTAAAATAACACACGGAGCGCCCTTTTACAATCGGCGCCCCGTGAACTTATCGTAAATCAGGCGTTATTACTTTATAACATCGTATACCATCGGCTCATGCTCCGGCTTTTCCGCTCCCAGCTCTATGGCTCCCCTGAGCGTCTTTACGGCTTCCTCAAGGCGGCTCTCGTCGTTTACATACATTGTAGCCACCGGCTCGCCGGCCTTTACGAAGTCGCCCCTGCGCTTGTGCATAACAAGGCCTACGGCGGGATCTATTATATCTGTCTTCTCCGCTCTGCCGGCACCCAGCTTCTGGGCGGCATTGCCTATATCGGCGGCATGCATACCGGTAATGTAGCCTTCGCCATTGAGATATACCGGCACCTTCTTTTTAACGGTGCATAGGGTATCGGGATCGGCTATGCAGGCCTTCGCGTCCCTGGCGCCCAGGGCTGTGAGCATCTGCTCAAGCTTCTTTAATCCTGCGCCGGTCTTTATGGCCTCGGTCAGCTTTTCCCGCGCCTCCTTATCGTCCGCTGCCATATCGGACAGCCTGAGCATATTCTCCGCAAGCAGCATGCAGACTTCATACAGCATGTCGCCTTCCTTTATCTTTCCGGAAAGCACCTCAATGGCCTCCCTGACTTCAAGGCCGTTGCCTACGGCCATGCCCAGTGGCTGATCCATATCCGTTATGAGGGCGACTGTCTTTCTGCCCAGCGCATCGCCTATCTTTACCATGGTGCGGGCAAGCTTCTTAGCCTGCTCCGGAGTATGCATGAAGGCTCCTGTGCCGCACTTTACATCCAGCACTATGGCGTCTGTACCGGCGGCCAGCTTTTTGCTCATTATGCTGGAGGCGATCAGCGGGATGCTCTCCACCGTTCCGGTAACGTCCCTGAGGGCGTACATGAGCTTGTCAGCAGGCACGAGGTTACCGCTCTGTCCTATGACGCAGAGGCCGATCCTGCGCACTATATCTTTGAATTCATCTATGTTCTTCTCTATACATACCCCCGGCACCGACTCAAGCTTGTCGAGGGTCC
>ULWL01064975.1_pt1 | contig 24808 bp, 20 predicted proteins | sample 1960171 | NCBI WGS metagenome assembly ULWL01 (sample SAMEA4835807, study PRJEB28245) | human gut metagenome | biome: gut microbiome; material: fecal sample | place: Denmark | collected 2008 | reverse complement strand
ATTAATACTTTTTTGTGTCTACTTTTTCTTGACTATTTCAGTAACTATGCCTTTTTCTCAATTACATATGCGATATTACGCCAAGTATTTTTAATAACACTTACACTATATTCACAATATACATTAGGAACATTCGGATCATTACATACAATATATAATACGTTGTTAATGTACTTATAACCGATTGCGACGATTAAGTGACCATTAGTATAGTAATTCTTTTCAGTTGATGTCATTTGTCCTTTAACACTTAAGCCACATGGTCCTACAGTTGCAAGATGGCTCACAAGTTCTTCTACTGAGTACATTCTCGCTACATATGCGTCATAACCAAATGATGACATACCTACAGTATTGTACACCCAGTTTCCGAAAATGCCCGAATTATATTCTTTAAACTTATAAGCAATATAGCGATGTTCATATGTATCATAACTACTAAAGTTTTCACCCATATATTTTAATAACATAGTTGAAGTTGTAGGACTACAAATGCTATTGCCTATTGTTGGCACAGCTCCTTGATACAATCTAGGCACTTGATAAACTACTTCTTTAGGTAAATTACTAATATCAACATTATAAGTGTAATTAGGATTCTTAAGAGCGAATGATACAAGTGACAAACGTGGAGAATCAACATTAGCACTAGTTCTTCTAAGAACTACTTTATATTTTATTCCCTCACCAAACTTATTGTTTAAAACCATTACTTCATCATCCGATAATTTAATCAAACTATTTTGTTGATCATAACACTTATTTTCAAGTCCAAATCCCCATGGGTAATATGTAATATAATCGCTCCATACTCCATTAACTTTCACTTTAACAAATAGTTCAACTGTTGCGGCTGTAGATGAAACTGCTGCCCAAGATGCAACAAGGGATGTAAAACCAATTGTTGGCATTTCATTTGATTCATAATTTCCCTCAAGAGCATCATCAATAAGAACTAATTTATTATTATCAAGCATAACATTATTAAAATTAATTTCGTCATAATTATAAGCACGATCTATTATTTGATGACTTTTTGTCATAAATTCAGCCTTTGGAACTTCTACTTCAAAATCAATACTCATTTCTTCATCTCCTACTTTTAAGGTTACCGTTAAGATAACTATTGTTGTTTCACTTTGAGGGTGAACTAATCCAGATATTTCAATAACTTTATCGTTGCTTGAAACCCAGCTAATTTCTACGCCATTTGGTAATACTGGATACATAAAATATTTTATGTCCGAACTAGCTTGATTAGGTATTTCTATTTTATCCATTGATAAAGCTAATAATTCTTGCGCAGTGTATTTTATTACCTTAATACTATATTCTTTAGTTATACTAATATTAGAATATATGAAAGTTGCCGATAAAGTACCAACTTGATCAACATTAGAACGTTTAAGCGTACCATCATGCCAAATTATTAACGGAGTTTTAGATATCCACTGAATAGTTACATCGTCTAGTGATTTAGGAAGTTTTATATTTTCACTAGTTTCCGCAGGTAAAATTAAGCCTTTAATTTTTGCTTCAACATATTCACGTTTTCTTTCATCCGAATTATCGGCTAAAACTATTACTTTAAAAGTTTTTGTCTTAACAACTTGTCCTAAAGACAAAACAACTGATAAAGTAACTTCAGTATTTTCATTTGGTAAAGTTACTCTACCATCACTTGAAATGATTTCCTCATTAGACGAGCTCCAAACCGCATTTACATCATCATACTTAGTTAGCAAATCTAAATCTGTTTGAGTAGTTTCTGGTAATACAATTGTATCGTAGGCAGTTTGAACCTTTTTAGTATCATTATTTTCAGTTGTTTGATTACATCCTATTAAAATTAACCCCATTAATACTATAAATATAGGGCAAATTCTTTTAATTATATTCATAATTTCACCTCATCTATAATATATTATACCATAGATAGCCTTCAACCACTAAGATTTTGCGTATAAAGTTAATTTTTATGAATTTATTATTTTTCATTTTACTTGACTTATTGTGCAATATATTATATAATATTTCAGTCTAATGGCTCTGTAGCCAAGCGGTAAGGCGTGGGTCTGCAACACCCTGATCGCCGGTTCAAATCCGGCCGGAGCCTCCATTATTCAAAAATAGTTTTATGATATAATATTTATCTAGAATTATAAAAATTATAAAATCCAAAGGGGAGTAGCACAAGACTTGATCTTGGCTTAGTTTCGTCATCACGATTAACAATCCGGAACTAAGATTCACTTGAGAAATGCAAGACCTTTATTCTATTTTAGAATAATGGTCTTTTTATTTTTACTATTTTTTAGGAGGAAACTATGAATCTAAACAGAACCTATCAAGAAATTATTGATGAACTAGCATCAAATCAAACCACCGGTTTAAGCGAAAATGAAGCCTTAAAACGACGAGAAAAATATGGATTAAATGAACTAGCATCAAAAAAGAAAACACCTTTTATTCTTAAATTTTTCTCTCAGTTTGCGGACTTCTTAGTTATTATTTTGATTATTGCGGCACTACTATCAATTATAGTAGACCCTACAGCCTGGATTGAAGAAAAAGGTTGGATTGAGACATTAATTATTATTGTTGTCATTTTAATCAATGCTTTCGTCGGAACAGTTCAAGAAAATAATGCTGAAAAGTCACTTGATGCATTAAAGAAAATGAGCACACCTCAAACAAAGGTAATTCGAGACGGTAAACTAATTACAATTAATTCCAACGAGCTCGTACCAGGCGACATTTTCTACATTGAGGCTGGAGATTTTGTGCCTGCAGATGCAAGAATAATTCAAGCAACTAATTTATTGGTTGATGAAAGCGCCCTTACTGGTGAATCAGTACCAGTTGTTAAAACTAATGATATAATTGGAAAAGAAAGCCCATCATTAGGTGATATGGTAAATTGCTTATTCTCATCTACTTATGTAACAAATGGAAAAGGATACGCTATCGTTACTAGTATTGGAATGGGCACTGAAATTGGAAAAATTGCCGAAGCTTTAATGAATACTGATGAACTCGAAACACCGCTTCAAAAAAGGCTTACTCAAATTGGAAAAGTAATCGGCATTATGTGCATTGCAATTTGTGTTGTTGTATTTGCCTTAGAATTCACCGAAAGTCTTTTAAAAGGTGAACACGAATGGTTAAATGCCTTAAAAACCGCTACTGCACTTGCGGTGGCAGCCATCCCAGAAGGCCTTGCCACGATTGTTACAGTTGTACTTGCAATAGGTGTACAAAAAATGGCTAAACAAAAGGCTATAGTGAAAAAACTACCTGCTGTAGAAACACTAGGATGTGCGAGTGTTATTTGTTCTGATAAAACAGGTACATTAACTCAAAATAAAATGACCGTAGTAAAACTTTATAATACTAAGATTAAAAATATTGATAGCGAGTTAACTTATGAAGAATCAAAAATGCTGGAATTTTTTGCTTTATGTACTGATGCTTCATATGAAATAGTTGATGGAAAAGAAAAGAAAATAGGGGATCCAACCGAAATAGCTCTTCTAATTGCGAAAAACAAATATGTAAAAAAGCCTGAATTTAACGGCTACACTAGATGTGCAGATATTCCTTTCGACTCAGACCGTAAATTAATGAGCGTAATTTACCCATATTTTGGCAAATATATTGTAATAACAAAGGGTGCACCTGATGTTATTATACGAATATCAAAAAATGGCAATCTAACGACTGCTATTGAAGCTAATAACCAAATGGCTGAAATGGCCCTTCGTGTTCTTGGAGTTGGCTATAAAATAATCGATGAGCTTCCACTTGATTTAACTCCAGCTGCCATTGAGAATAATTTAGAATTTTTAGGCCTTGTTGGCATGATTGACCCCGCTAGACCTGAGGTAAAAGAAGCAATTCGCGTTGCTTCTAGTGCCGGCATTAAAACAATAATGATTACAGGTGATCATATTTTAACAGCGAAAGCAATTGCCAAAGAACTTAACATTTTACATGATGGAGATTTAGCTATTTCTAGTAAAGAGTTAGCTGCTTTAAGTGATGAAGAACTTTATAATAATATTGAAAAATATACTGTTTATGCCCGTGTAGCCCCTGAAGATAAGGTTAGAATTGTTGAAACATGGCAAAAGAAAGGTAAAATAGTAGCAATGACCGGTGATGGAGTAAATGATTCACCAGCACTTAAAAAAGCTGATATAGGTTGTGCAATGGGTATTACAGGTACTGATGTTGCTAAAGAAGCTGCTGATATTGTCCTTGTCGATGATAATTTTAGTACTATTGTAACTGCCGTTAAAGAAGGTCGAGGAATTTATGATAATATTAGAAAAGTTGTACATTACTTATTGTCTAGTAATATTGGTGAAGTTCTTACAATTTTCCTAGCTTCTTTAATTTCGCTGATTGTTCCATCTATTAATTTTGGAATTCCTCTAGTTGCGACTCACCTATTGTGGATTAACTTAATCACTGACAGTTTACCTGCCTTTGCTCTCGGCACTGAGCTTCCTGAATCAGAAATTATGAATGAACCTCCAAGAAAAAGAGATGAAAGTTTCTTCTCAAATGGACTTGGATTAAGAATAATTTTACAAGGTATTATGGTAGGTGCACTAGCTTTAGGTTCATATGCAATTGGTAACTTTATTGGTAGTGGTACTGATGCAACAAAACATGCAATAGGACAAACAATGGCATTTTTAACCTTATCAAGTTCACAATTGTTCCACTCCTTTAATATTAAATCACACAAAACAATCTTTAGTAAGTCAACATTTAATAACAAGTTTTTGATTATATCATTCCTACTTGGTATGATTCTTCAAATTCTAATTTGTTATACTCCAGGATTGAATTCCGCTTTTAATCTTGTTGCTTTAGATCCACTTCATTTATTAATTGCTATAGGTCTTGGAGCCACAACAATTATATTTAGCGAAGTAGGAAAGTTAATTAAAAAATAAAAAAATATCACTTCATACTCAGTATGAAGTGATTTTATTTTTTTTGTATAAAGATTTTATAGAACCGATCTTATGAATATCAATTTAACTAATCAATTTTATCCCCAAATTGCATCTGCAAATTCTGGGTAATCTATAAACGGATTACGATTACCTTGAATTGTATAAATATAGTCATTACGATGCTTTTCGTGTGGACTAACTGGATCTAATTTGTTCCAACTAATTAATAATTCTTGTGATTGAGCTATGCTCTTAAATGAATAATTATCAGATTCACTATAACGGGTCATTAAATAGAATATAATTCTAGCAACATCGCCTTTATACTCATCTTTAGGTGTATAATATGATGTACCTACACCAAATTTTTTATTACCTCTACTACTATTTACACCAGGGTCACATGGTCTTATGTGATGTAAATCGGCACCAGCACCTGATGTCTTAAACCAACCTAGGCTTTGAGCCCATACATGTTCACGATTCCAAATATTCCTATTACTAGTCTTTTTAATTGATTCTGCAGTATAGAATAGTAACATATTACTAGAATTATTAGGATCTTGGTCAGCGTTTTGTAAATATGTCTTACAATCAGCATACGAAGTGACTTTCTTATGAGTACTTGTAATTAATGTTCTTAGACCTTTTTTAAGAGCAGTTCCAGTTAAGCCTTCAACTGATTTATAATAGGCACTAAGTTCAATAGGTAGAGTACCACCGCCACCACCGCCTTGTCCAGATTTAACTGTAAAATTAACAGGGCTTGCTGATGCAGAGTTTAAATATTCTTTGCCATCACCCTTTGCCATAACAGTTATTTTATAAACACCATCTTTATATGCTGAAACATCAAAAGTTTTAGTGTTAATATTGCTATTTAAATCTGCACTAGTTACTTCTTTATTAGATGAATCACTAATAATTACTTTATATCCTAAAGCATTATTAACTTTATTGAATTTAACAGTTAAAGTTTCATTGTTGAGAGTTGCAGAAAGTCCAGTTGGAGTACTTAATTTAACAGGATCTTTTTGAGCTCCATTTGCAATTTTGAATAAAACTCTTTCAGAAGTAATAGAATTATAAATAGTAGTACCATTTCCAATAGCTTGTACTGTCACATAATAAGTTCCATTATCAAGGTCTTTTTGTTCATAACTTACTGAATTATCTTCAGCACTTACATTAGTTTTAACGACCATTTCATTATGGGAATTATAAATTTTAACGCTATAACTTGTAGCTTTATCTACTTGTTCAAAACTAACATAAATCATTGTTTCAGTTACTTCAGCACTTAAATTAGTAGGCACACTTAAATTAATAACATCTATTTCCTCATTTTCGTGTCCGCCAATTTCAGATCCGCCACCGGTATTTACACAACTTACAAATGTGCAAAATACTAAAGCAATAATAGCTATAAATAGTGCTTTTACTTTTTTAAACATAACATTTTACCTCAATTCTTTCTATTATTATACAATTTTTTTATTTTAATCGCAATTAATATACAAGTTTATTCATTTCATTTGGCATATTTGACACTATAGAAATTATATTATTACTCTCAGGATGACAAAATGATACTTTATAACAATGTAACATAATTCTTGAAGCCTTAATTTTACTACCATACTTGATATCACCAATTATTGGATGATTAATATATGCCAAATGGACTCTTATTTGATGAGTTCTACCAGTTTTTATTGTGACTCTAACTAATGATATGTTTTTATTATGGCATATTGTTTCAAATTTAGTAAGAGCAGGTTTACCTGTTTTAGAAACTATCATTGTATTATTTAGGTGACGATTATTTCCAATTGGAGCATTAATCATACCATTACTTTCTGTTATTCCTTCAACTACTGCTAAATATTCTTTTTGTATGTTTTTTTCTTCAAATTGAGCAGAAACATATGCTAAAGTAATCATATCTTTACAGTAGACCAGACACCCAGTCGTTTCAATGTCTAAACGATGAGCAGTATACGCCATTGTCGTTTCTCCCCTATCTAAAAGATAACTATTAACCATGTCTGTAATTGTTACTTTTAATGGATTTTCATCGTATATTACATACCCTAATGGTTTGTTAATTACTAATAAATAATTATCTTCATATAATACTTCAAAATCATATTTACATTTTTTCACAATTCTATCTGAATATTTCGATAAATCAATATATAAATAATCCCCATTTTTTAAAATGCTATTTCGTGTCAAAACTTTTTCGTTACTATAACATAAATTATTATCTATTAAGTAATTATATTTGTTTTTGCTCACTTTCATGTGTTTAAACCAATCTAGCAAAGACAATTTCTCATGTATTTGAATTAAATAATATTCCATTTTTTCACCTCAAAAAATGGGGTATTACCCCATTATTAGTTTGTACTTAATTCTTCAATGGTTTTAAAGTTAACTACTAAATTATCAATATTGGAAAAACTTTCTTTTGCTTGCCTAATAATATCAAGAGCAGCCATAGCATCTTCTTTCTCAGCAATAACGATAATTTCGACAGTATCATCATTTGCGTGAACAAAAGCATCTGTATATCCCATATTAATAATATCACTTTCTAGTATTACTTCTCTTTCAGTACAATTAGAAAGTAGTTTTTTTTGCATAAAGGCAAGTTCTTTTTCCATCAATGAAGAATCAGCGTTTGCGATAATAGCATCAAGTGCCACAACACTCGCATTTCTTTCGGCAGTCACGGCATCACGCATATTTCTTATCGGTTCAAGTCGTGATGATGAAAACACAGTTGTTGTATTGTCATCATTTGGTTTGTTATCCTTTTTAACTGAAAGTGGCGATTTAATATACCAAACCGCTAACATTACTACTAATGTCAAAAAAATTAATGCTAATTGATTTTTCTTCATAATTATCCCCCTACATATCACTAAATAATATGTAGTTAAAAGAATAATTATGCCTATTTTTTAACCAATTTTTGATGCGTTTGATGATTCTTTTATTTTTTTAAATTCTAGTTTTTCCTCAACTGGTTGATTAGAGTTACTAGATTCTCCATCATTATTATATTGTGGATCAGTGTTAATACGGAAAGTGACAAATATGAAATACCAAGCCTGAACAAGCATTAGGTATAAAGCAAATTTATCAAATGGGACAAAGAAACCTACAATAAATGCAAGCAAGCCAGTTTCTGCATAACATATTCCACCAATTGCATAGTATTGTCTAAACTTTTTCATAACTAGTTTTCGTGACATTAACCATACGATTAATACTAAAATCAACGGAAAGATAACAAAAATACCAAAGGCAATAATTCCATAAATTAGTTCATAATTAGCCGCATTCACCGCAATCATTGCATCACATACTACTTGTAAATATTTATTTAAACGTCTACGTAGTAAGGTATTACTTTCTTCAAAACCTGTAGTATTTAAATCGCGATATTGATAACTTCTGCTATGTTTAGTATAAATTGCATCTTCCAAATTTTCTTTATGGCGATCAACTGGTTTAATATTATCAATATCAATTTCTTGATTAGTTAATTCAGGTGCACCATAAAAAGCATCTTTATTCTTTATAACATCATCACTATTTACTTTATCAGTCCAAAATCTAGTATCAATTTCTCCAAACGCGTTATACTTAATTTCACTAGGGTTAGAAGGTAAATAATACTGATAATTTCCTGCACTAGTTTTTTCAAAAATACTATTTCCATTATAGTCCAATTTTGAATATGAACCATCATCTGTTAGTTTTTGGCACAAATCATAAACAAAAAAGAAACGTCTAGAGGAATATACACATAAAATATATGTTGTGTTATCAGCACGATCTTGCTTTAAATATCCTTCATAATCAAAATATGTAAATTTTTTATGATCGTTATCAGTATCCATATTCACATCTATGACAACTGTTAAATCAACAAATCCCTCAGGATTATCTTTTAGAACACAATGATAAATCCCCATTGACGCAAAATATGTTTTTGTATATTCATCAAAAGTTTTAACATTTGTGTTAGTTATGGCATCTAGTGTTTTAACTTCAACAGGAATATCAAGTATTTTATTCATATTATTAACAAATGACACTTTATTAATCTTTTTTAACCTTTGGAGAAATTGAAGCGGTTTAATAAATTCTTCTTTCTTATTTTCTCCTTCTTGATCATATTTTAGACATTTAAAGCGGCTAAACACATCATTTACAAATGTTTGTTTGTTTTCATCAGTTGGTAAATCGGCACTTGTATCTAGATTTTGAACATAATAAATGCCATCATTACCAAATATATAAAAAATTTGTTTTTGCGTGGTACCTTTTATGCTTTTATAGTAATCAAGAATAGTAGTACCTTCATTAATGGTAGCAGTTGAAAATGTATCATTATATACAAACTTAACTGTTTTGTCACCATTATCAAAACTCTCTGAACATATTTTATTTGTAATTTTTAATGCTTTTGACTCATCCGCTTTAATGCTTTTATTATCCGAAAAAGATAACACTTGCATATCTGCAAAGTTAATATCATCGTTACCCTTTAAAGAATCAAGATATTCTGTTCGTTCCATTTCTTTAGCAACAAAGTTTTCAGACATAATAAATTGTGAACCTATTGCTAAAAACATACCAATTAGGTAAATAAATAGAACCAAAATGTTATGCATATTACGATATTTCGCCATTCGACGTGGCAGAATTAGCGATAATAAAAAGTTTTTCGTTTTTTTCATGTTATTTCCTTTCCTTGCTTATAGACATTTTATTTTAAAGTTTTTACATAATAGCAATTAAAATGCTCATAAGCAGTTTCTTGATCATGATTAAAGTCTTCAAATATTAGGTATTTATACTGTTTTATAGCATAGTCAAAAATCACTTGAGGAAGTCCAACATCTTGGTTTTTGATATACTCATATTCAGAATTTTGAATATATAATCCGTCAAATAGTGGCAATGTAGCCATATAACAATAATTTAAATAAACACTACTATCACAAGACATCATTACGCTTAGTTTTTTATATTTTGCGATAAGTTTTAGAAATTCATTTTGATCTTCATTTCCTTTTACTATTACATTTATCCATAGTTCGTTATTTAAAAGAATTTTCTTAACGTCTTCATATGTTTTTCTTTTACTTAATAATGATGCAGGAATAGTAATCATTATTTTTTCTTCTTGTAATTTAGACAAACAAATTAAAGACTTTTCTATAACTTTTTCATATGCGATAAAATGACTATCACGATATTCCAATCTGAGTGGTAACATTGACATTTTGGTTAGCACATGATTGTCTAGTGAATTAAAAATTGCATAATTCAACTTGTTTTCTTTAAATTTATCATTATATGATAGTTTTTCACTATTTTTTTTGTTTAACCATTTTATATAATCGGTGTAATTATAACTAATTGGTTGCACATCATATAGGTACTTACTAAGTTCAATAAGATTCATTTTATTAGTAACATCCTTATTTGTTGTAAGAATAATCAAGTAATCATCACTTAGATATTTCTTTATTTGTTCTATTATTGAAGATGAAACTACTCTATCAATTATCATTATAAGCGTTTCATCATTAAATTCATATAGTTTATAGTTATCAATTTCTAGTCTTAGATTTAACATTTGTAATTGCTTAATAAGTTCACTTGTAGTAGAAAATAGTGATTTTCGCACAAATATATATGAAAAATCATTATCAAAGTTATGACTATTAAGACATTGCAAGGCAAAAATATCCATATTTTCTGTGGAATTTTTCTTAAGTTTGTTACATTCAATATAATATATGGTTAAGTCCTCATATTTTATCTTCTTAAATCCTAATCCATTAATCATATTTTGAATTTGCTTTTCTAGTTTTAGGTTATTTCGAAAAACAATATTGTTTTTAACTCCTAAATATTTCTTCGCATTATCATTTAAATATATTTGCTTACTAGAAATTGCTGCTAAAAGAAATTCCACTTTTGAAGTTATTTTGTCATAAACCAGGTTTTCAAAATCATCTATTTCAGTCAAATCTAAATTATGGATTAATTTAACCAATTCGTTATTAGTGTATTTTATCATACCATTATCTTGATTAAAATATGTAATAACAGCACCAACAACATTATCATTTTCAAAAATAGGAGTTGCTTGTAATGATTGAAATTCCTGATTTTGTAAGTCTTTTAAATAAAATGGATCAAGAAGTTTAAAATTTAAATCTTCTTTCTTAAACCTAATTTCTTCTTTTAGCTCAATTAACATCATTAATATATTATCAGTCAAATTATCAAAAGACATGCTTTTTTCATAAATGCGTGGCTCTTTAACGTGATAGATGGCAATTTCCTCTTCATTCTTTATGAGGCTAAGTAAACTATTTTGATAATTATGTCCCAAAATGCAGATTGTCATTTGATAATATTTAGCATTTGAAAGTTCTAAATGTTTAGTGGTCAAAAATTCCAAAATCACTTTGCGATACATTTTACATCTCCAAATTAATTGTTACGGGACCATCACATAATATATCTAAATACATGTGCTCGCCAAATATCCCTGTTTCTACCATCAAATCATATGTATTTACTAATATTTTGTTAAATTCATTATATAGTTTGATAGCTTCTTCTTTGTTCATACTTTCTGTAAACGATGGTCGATTGCTCTTTTTGGTATCGGCATACAATGTAAACTGTGAAATTGACAGAATTCTACCATTTATTTGGTGAATATTTAAATTCATCTTGCCATCTTCATCGTCAAATATTCTTAAATTATTAATTTTTTGAGCCATTTTATTAACTATATCTATATTATCAGTATTATTAAATCCGACTAATAACATATAGCCTTCATTAATGCTTCCGACAATTTTATCATTAACAAGACATTTAGCATATTTAACACGTTGTACCACAACTCTCATTTAAATACCCTCTCTATATTATATATTTCACTGATTTTGTTCAAATTAACAATTGCATGATTCAAATCATCAAGATTAGCTACTTGAAGTTTAAATTTGGTTATGCATTCTCCAAGTTTAGTTTTAGTAGAAGTAACAGATGCAATCGCAACATTTGTGGCATTTAAAGCATTAATCATGTCAGCAACACCATTTCTCTTATCAAGTGATGATATTTTTAATGTAACATCAAATATACGACCAGCAAAATCTTTATCCCAATAAATATCTATAAAACGTTCTTTATCAGACTTTTGAATATTTGGGCAGCCTTCACGATGAACAATAATACCATTTCCTTTAGAAATGTACCCATATATTTTGTCACCATATACAGGTTGACAACAATTGCCAAGTTTTATTTGTGCCCTTTCTAGTCCATCAACAATTATTCCATAGCCATTATGAGCACGATATGTTCTATTTTCTGAACTTTTCTCACTATATTGTTCCATTAATGTAGCTTCATCAATCTTAACATCTGTAATACCACAAATCCTATTAACTGCTCCTAATGGTGAAATCACCCCTTTACCGATTTCCCAGTATAGGTCTTCTGTAGTCATACAACTACGAAAAGCAAAGAAATTTTGAACAGTTTTGTCATCCAAGTCATTAGGGTTATAGTCGAGGGTCTTTGCGGCCTTCTCAAATTCTAGTTTTCCTTTATCAACAAGTTCATCACGTTGACGTTTATTAATAATGCCTTTAATTTTTTGTCTTGCATGATTAGTTTTAACGTTTTTAAGCCAAGCATTTGTAGGGCCAAGGCATGATTTATTGGTTTTAATCTCTACAACATCACCAGTTTTTAATTTGTATGACAATGGTACAATTTTACCATTAACAATAGCACCTACAGTTTTATTTCCTATATCAGTGTGAATTCTATACGCAAAATCTAGGGGCATTGATCCAGCAGGAAAATCTAAAACATCACCACGAGGGGTGAAAACATAAACATTTGCACTAAAAATATCTTCTATAATGCTATCTAGTGGGTCTTCTGTTTCTGAATTTTCTACGTAAGTAGTTAAATCCTTATACCACTTAAGTTTACTTGTAATTTCTAATTGTTCCTTTTCTGGATTATATCCTGAGTTTTCTTTATATGCCCAGTGAGCAGCAATACCAATTTCGGCTATTGTGTCCATTTCAAATGTTCTAATTTGAATTTCAAAAATTTTTCCTTTAATTCCCACAACTGTTGTATGTAATGATTGATACAAATTGGGCTTAGGTACTGCAATGTAGTCCTTAAATCGCATAGGAATAGGCGTCCAAGTACTATGAATTATACCTAATACATGATAACACTCTTCGATTGATGGAACAATAATTCGTAAAGCTAACAAATCAAAAATATCATCTAGTGTTTTATTCTTAGTAATAGTTTTCTTATAAATACTATAGATATTTTTAATTCGACCTTTTAATTCATAGTTTTTAATATGGTGAGTTTCTAACAATTGGTTAATTTGTTCTGACATTTGATGAATATCTTCTTCGCGTTCAACCTTTTTTTCACCAACCGCCTTGGTTATTGTTGCATATTCATCTGGATATAGGACTTTAAAACTTGTATCCTCTAATTCCGCTTTAATTCGGTACATACCTAATCGATGTGCTAGTGGAGCATAAAGGTCTAGGGTCTCTTTAGCAATTCTTTTTTGTTTTTCGGGATCTTGATATTCAATAGTTCTCATATTATGAAGGCGATCAACAAGTTTTACAAGAATTACTCTAATGTCTTTAGCCATTGCTAGTAAAAGTTTTTCATGATTATGGGCTAAAGCCTTTTCTTTTGTCATATACTTTAGCTTACTAATTTTTGTAACTCCATCAACAATATTTGCAACATCAGTACCAAACATTGACGCCATTTCGTCTTTAGTCATGTCCGTATCTTCTAAAACGTCATGAAGCAATCCGGCACAAATAGTACTAGGAGAAGTATGAAGTGTGGCTAAAATATATGCAACCTCAAGGGGATGTTGAACATATGGATTGCCAGATTTTCTAAACTGACCTTCATGTTTAGAAGCTGCTGTTTCGTATGCTTTTTTTATTATATCTATGTGTTTTTCTTCATGCAAATATTCACCAGCTGCTGTTAAAAGGTCATTAATTGTTTTTGGCTTTTCCATAGTCACACCTCCTTTCTTATAATTTCATTAATGAGTAAACAGGTACTCCTTCTAATAATTTTTTACCATTTAGTTCTTCTAATTCAATTAAGAAAATTATTCCTACAACCTCGCCACCTAATTTTTCAACAAGGTGTTTGGTAGCAAGTACTGTTCCTCCTGTAGCTAGTAAATCATCTATGATGACTACTTTATCACCTGGTTTTACAGCATCTGCATGCATGCATAAAGTATTGTTTGAATACTCTAGTTCATATGCTTCTGTTACAACTTTTCTTGGTAATTTACCAGGTTTACGAATAGGAACAAATCCAATGTTTAACTCATAAGCAACAGGACACCCAAAAATAAAACCTCGGGATTCTGGACCAACTACCAAATTTGCATCTAGGCTTTTAGCAAATTCAGCCATTTCATGACATGCCGCATGAAATGCTTCACCATTTTGTAATAAAGGAGTACAATCTTTAAAGGATATTCCTTCTTTTGGAAACCCTTCTACTGTCGTAATATATTGTTTATAATCCATATTAACCTCCAAATTTTTATACATTATAGCTTATTATACCACTATTTGGATCATTTATAAAGAGTTTTGGTCATTTTTTTTGTTGTATAGCCATAAAATGTATTGTTTATGGAGATATTATGATTAAAAAATTACATTTGGATAAAACTTCTTTTTTCTTTAATACTTTAATTATTTTAATAACAGGCTTTATTATTAAAGCTCTAGGTTTAATCAATCGTATTTTTATTACTAGAATATTAGGGTCCTCAGGTATGACCCTATACATTATGTCTTTTCCAACAATTATGTTATTTATCAATATTTCCTGTATGGGCTTAAATATTACAATTAGCAAACTTGTTGCTGAAAGCTTGAAAACTAAATTATTATCGCCAAAGTTATTGCTTAAAAAAGCTATTGTTATATCATTAATAACTTCGATTATTACTATTATTGCTTTGATTTTATTTTTGTACCCCTTAACACACTTTTTACTAAAAAATGATAATCTATTTTTTCCGCTTTTATCTACAGTTTTTTTGATACCATTAGTTGGAATTAGTGATAGCTTAAAAGGTTATTTCAATGGATTAAAACAGATGAAATATAGTTCTACTGCTAATCTAATTGAACAAATAAGTAGAATAGTTTTTAGTATTAGTATTCTATATATTACTATTCCTTATGGCATTAAAATTGCAACATTTTTTTGCTTATTATCCCTTTCAGTTGGTGAACTAACATCCATTTTTTATTCTTTGCTTAAAATTAAAAAGCTTAAAATTATTCATTATCAAAATACTACTGGTGAATTAAAAGCAATCTTAAGAATTTGTGTTCCAACCACTTTGTCACATTTAGTAGGCAATTTTACTTATTTTTTAGAACCAATTGTTTATGTCTGGATTTTATCAATATTAACTTATCAACAAACCCAAATTGAAGAAGCATATACCATTGTGAATGCCTTTACTCTTTCTTTGCTGACGCTTGGATCATTCGTTTCAACTGCTCTTGCTACAACGGTTGTTCCATCTATCTCAGAAAGTAATGCGATTAAGGATATGGCAAAGGTTAATTATTTTATTAAAAAAACAATTATTTTTTCACTTATTCCTGGCCTTTTTATTACAATTATTCTCTTTTTTTATCCAAACGATATCATGCATTTTATTTATAACACTACTAAAGGAGCGAGTGATGTAAAAAAATACGTGTTCTTTTTCCTTCCGTATTACCTTCAAGTTCCTTTATCTGCCATCTACCAAGCATTAGGTAAAGCTAAATCATTATTTAAAATTTCTAGTTTTTTTAACATTCTAAGAATACTATTAATAATCATATTATCACTAATACCTAGTATTAATTTTGATTCACTAATTGTGGCAACATTTGTTACATTAATTCTAAATTTTTTTGTTATTTTCTTTAAAATTAAAAAACTATCATCTTTAAATGTCAGTTTTCATCAAAGTCTTAATCTATTAATTATTTTTGGTTTTTGTTTTGCTTTAGTTTTATTTTTCAATACAATTAATCTTAATTTTTATATAAGTATTATAGTCTCTTTTATTGTTTATATATTATCATGTTATAAATTTCAGTTAATTAATATTAAAAGTTTTGTTGCTAACCATCATTAAAAACTCATTGATTTGTTTTTTTCTAACATTTGAATATGTATCATAGTTTTTTTTCATACTTTCAATTTTTAAAACTTTTAATACTTCATTTAAATCACAAGTTTTTTTAGGTAGTTCTAAACTATTTAATTCAGCATCTAATTGCATTAGCCCCTTTAAATCACTATTACGATAATATGCAATGGATAGAGCATAAGCATCTAGTATCTCATTAGGTATTTCCTCATATATTGTTGGAGATACTTTTTTTATTATTTTTTTTAATACTTTGTCCGATTTACTATCTATATGTATCGCTAAAAGTTTATTATTTTTATCTATTCGTAGTTCAACTTTAGTCAATAATTCAACATCTACTATTTGCTCTTTCAATACTAGTAATTGTTCATTTTCCCATTTCGCCAATTTTTTATCTATGCTAATATATTTTTTTAATTGTTTTATAATTAATTTAGCAGCTTTGTTTAATTTAAATTCGACTTTTTTCATCATATTTCCCTCTTTTTCGCTACTTATAAGTAGCAATGATAATTAAAAAATAAAACATAGGATTACCTTGTCTACCTATATTTTATCATAATAATTATTATTTGCAAGTTTTATTCTTTGTAACTTCTATAAATGTTAAAGCACCACCAACAATTTCTAGTCCATATACATCTTTTACTGACCCATAACCTTTACTTTTGACAAATTGTTCAATAAAATTTGTCGTATATCCGGCTTTTATGATGTTTTGTTTGTTCATTTTTCCACTAAGAATTAAAGGCAATGGAAATGAAGGGTGATCAGATTTTGGAAAGACAACAAGTTCACCACTATTTTCTAAAATGGCGTACTCTATTTCAGTGGGACTCACATATCCGCACTTTCTAACTTGAACATATAAATCATCCATATTATATCCATTCTTTTTCATCATATCTATATTGATTAAGCCTTTTTCAATAATTAAGCATTCCTTTCCATCAATAAAATTACGAAACCTGACAGATTTTAATGAAATGAGAGCCATTATTTTTTGCACAATTGCAATACCTACCATGGGGACTAAACAATACCAATAATTAATCTCAAAGTTCTCAATACCTACTACCATTATATCAACAATAGTAAGTAAGATGAGTAGGTCAAATAAACTCAACTGACCAATTTCTCTTTTTCCCATAAACTTCATTAAAACTATTAAAATAGCATAACCTAAAAGTGTACGTAATAAAATTATCCAAATATTATTCATATTTATTTTACCTCAACATATAATTTAATGGTGATATAATGAATTTCTTAAAAAATAAAGCTTTAAGCTATTTTATCTTTATTATTATTTTGGCCATAACTATTATCATTTATACTAGTCTTTTGTATTTTGGTGTTATATCTAGTAATGATAGTACTGTAAAAGCTGTTAGTTTTATAATTGGACTATTTCTCTTTCTAATTTTAGGCCTAATATCAGGACTTAAAGAGAAAAAAAGAGGTTGGCTAGCTGGATTTACATCATCATTATTTCTTATTTTCATCATTATCATTATAAATATTATTTCCAAAAGTTTAAACGCTATGTCCTTAATAAAATATTTAGCGTATGTTATTTCCTCAATGCTTGGGGGAATTGTCGGCGTCAACATTGTAACAAAAAAGGGTGAATCACATTAATTCATCCTTCTTTGTGTTATTATCATATTCCAATTGTAACTAACAAATTTAAATATTTTTGTAAAACTTTAGTTCAATTTTCATTTGGTTATATTCTTCAACTAAATTATCAACAATAATATAATTTACTCCAAGTTTTGCAACACTTCTTATTCTTTTGAAAGAAATGTCACCACTGACCGCAATTTTCTTATTTGTAGTATTAAGAGGTAACAACGATTCTATTTCTTCATTTGTCATATCATCAAGAATAATAGCATCGCAATCACTATTAAGCGCTACAAGATATTCATCCCTATTTTTGACCTCTACTTCAATTGGTAGGTCATTTTTTCTCTTTTCTTTGACCTGTTCAATAGCCGGTTTTATTCCACTGGCAGCAATAATATGACTATCTCTAATTAAAATATGATCACTTAAATTAGCGTGATAATTGTAACCACCACCATCTCTAATTGCTTGTTGATCAAGGCTCCTAAGTAAAGGAGTTGTTTTTCTAGTATCAAGGATATGGCAATCTAAGTCTTTAATCTCAGTTACATATCGATTAGTAGTGGTTGCAATTCCACTCATATGCTTTAAAAAATTTAAGGCTGTACGTTCACCTTTTAAAATATCGCGCATTGGACCTTTAATTGTCAAAATAACTGTTCCTCGATTGACATAGCTGCCATCTGGTCGGTGAATAACTACACTTAATTTAGGGTTAATATAATGGTACAACGCCTTAACAACATTAGTGCCAGATACAATTCCTGTAGTTTTCGCAACAAAGTTACCGGCTGCCATTTTATTTTTATCAATTATACTTAAAGTAGTAATATCATTATTATAGTTATCTTCTTGTAATGCACCAACTATTAGTTTAGTTAATTTGTCATCCATAGCTATATACTCCTTATTATCTAAGTATCATTAGTGGAAAAACCCACCTATTGGTGAGTTATTCAATTGAGCCACTAAAATAAGCAATTAGTAAAATAGCAGTGGCCACAATAACTATCATTAATACAAGCATGGTTACTTTTAAGGCTGATGTAGGAGCCTTTCCAGACAGTTTTCCAGTTTCACCATTTACTAAAAACCTATACGTTTTGTTGTTATATCGATATGTACCAATCCAAACAGGAATCAATACATATTTATACTTTATATTATTATAATTAGTTTTCATGTCAATTTTACCGACAACATCATAATGATATTTACTTAATATTTTCATTTTAATTTTGGGGGTAGCAATAGTTTTAGCCGTATCCCAAGCAGTATTTAGTTTAACATGATAGTGCTCAGCAGTAAACCCAACTAAATATTTTTTCTCATAGAGAAATGATTCATTGGTGCCAAAAGGACTAATACGATCAATTTCATTTTGAGTAATTTGAATACCTGCATTAACCACAATATCATCAAAAACAAGTTGGGTTGTGCCACTAATTCTAAACCATCTAGTTCTAGTCACAGTATGGCGATTCTTTCCGCTTCCAACAGTTACCGTGTAATATTCACCTAAATAACCATCATATTTTGTAAATGTATCACTATCAAATGTCCAAATTGGCAAATATACGCCACTAACATTAACTTTTATTTTTTGTTTTTTAACTGCAATTGGGGAAAAGAATCTTTTTTTAACCCATTTAGTGTATGTTGCCGTTGCAACATCAATCGGAATACTAAATGGTATAACACGATGTGGTTTAATACCTGACAATTCATTTGTATCAATTACTTGGTTTGATCCACAAAATGGGCATGTATTACTCATTGCATCTTGTGCAACTACATTTTCAGCTCCACAATTTTCACATTTAATAACCTTTGTATCTGCATTCCAAGATGAATCAACTGTTTTGTCGGCATCTTCAAAAGAAAATTCTTCATCACTCTTTTGCCCATCAATTTTTTGCTTAAAGCCACAATAACTGCATTCAAGCATACATGTATGTGGATTATAACTAACTGGAGCTCCACATTGTGGGCAACTATAATCTTCCGCTTCTGCTTGTTTTAGTTCAAGTTCTTCTGTGTTTACATTCATAGCAATCCACTAATTTAGTTTTTGCCCACAATTATTACAGAATTTAGAACCTGGGGCAACTTTAGCACCACAATTTGTGCAAAAACTATTTTGATTAACTGGTGAACCACAGTTATTACAGAATTTAGAACCAGCAGGAAGGCTAGCATGACACTTAGGACATACAACTCCTGATGTAGTATTATTCTGATTAGCATTGTTATTTAAAGCTTGACCCATTGCTTGACCCATCGCTTGGCCAATTGCGACACCAGCACCTAATCCTACACCAGCAGATGCCATTCCACCACTAGGGTTGTTAGCGGCATCGCGAATTGCTTGAGCTGTTTGATATTGAGTAAACTCACACATAACACCTGACATCGCACCAACTGATGATCTTTGATCGATAGCTTTTTCTACTTCCTCTGGTAATGCTACACTTTCAACTTTTAGATTAACAATAGTAACACCAATTGCATCAAAGTCAGGATCAGTAACTAATTTAACGCGATCACCAAATTCCAATAATTTAGCAGGTAAATCAAGAGCTGACATTGCGGCCTCACCTAGAACATTAGTAAATCCTGATACAATGATACTCTTAAAGTATTCCATTAAAGCACTCGTTGTATATTCGCGATTTGTGCCAAAAATTTCACGCATAAACTTTGGAGCGTCTTCAATCTTAAATGAGTATGTACCACGACCACCAACACGAATAATGCCAAAATCTCTATCTCTCATTGACACTTTAGTTGATGTTCCCCACTTCATATTGATAAATTGTTTAGTATTTACATAATAAACATCTGCCTTAAATGGAGAATCAAAGCCATACTTCCAACTAGCAAGTTTTGTAATAATTGGCATATTGCTAGTTGTAAGTGAGTGAGTACCTGGTCCATAGACATCACAAATTTGACCACCACTAACTAACATTGCGCATTGTGATTCAGTTACAATTAGTTGGCAACCATTCATAATTTCATCACGGTCTTCCATTGGATAACGATATACAATTGTATCAGTTGTATCATCTTTCCATTGAATAACTTTTAATAATTGTCTTTTAATTCCTGAAAATAATCCCATAATTTTACCTCTTTCTATTAATATATATTTTATACTATTAATTTCTATAATAATTATATCTTATTTTTTACAAAAAGTAAAGAAAAAAAATATTTTTTTATTAATTCAAAAAATCGGTATTTCTACCGATTTAATTTTTTAAAACATTGTTGGCAATTTCATTGTTAACTAGTTTTAGATATGGTGCTCTTTTCTCTAATTCACCTGCTAAGCTCATTATATCCATAAGTTTTTCAAACCCCATTTCTTCAAAATATGGAGTTTGGCACCAAGCATCAATCATTCGATATCTATTAACAACGCTTGTTAAATCATCTAAGGCAATATCTGGAAATGCTTTTTTAAGTAATTTTGCAACATCTACATCACTATTTGTATTAACATATTGCTGACCACGATAAATGGCCTTTGTAAATTTCTCTAAAGTTTCTTTATTTGAATTATAGTACTTAATAGTAGTTGAGTATGCCGTATAAGGTACCTTACCAACTAATTCACCAACCGAACAAATTAAATGAGCTTTTTTAGCTTTAACTAAATCTGTCGCGGTGGGCTCAAATAGAGTAACATAATCTCCTTCACCAGACAAAAACGAACCGGCCATTGCGGCAAAAGCTACATCAGTTCTTACATTTACTTCATTTTTTTGAGCATCAACTTTGCTAGCATTTTGTTTAACAACAAGACCTGCATTTTTTAGGGCATATTCTAGTGTCATTTCTGGAACTCCACCTTTTCTTCCACCTAAAATACTTTTTCCCTTTAACATTGTAAGATTAAAGTTTTCAATTTTTTCTCTACCAAAAATAAAACTTCCGTCTGTTTGGGTCAATTGTGCAAAATTAACTAAATAGTTATCTTGATTATTGTTGTATAAATATATAGTAGGTTCAGGGCCCTGTAATCCAATTTCGACATCACCGGATAATAACGACGACGTAACCTTATCTGCGCCATTAGCATTAATTAATTCAACCATTAGACCTTCATCTTCAAAATAGCCTAATTCTATTGCCACATACTGTGGAGCGTAAAAAACAGAATGGGCTACTTCCGCAACTCTAATTTTCTTTTTATTCGTTGTTTTACAACTTGCAAAATTTATCAAAACTAGTAATAAACAACAAAATAGTAAACAAACCTTTTTAATCTTCATTTTATCTCCTCTTTCTTTTAATTTGTAATTCTATAATATTAACAATTTCGTACATAACAAATGCAATAATTGCTAAAACAAGAACTCCCATCATGACTAAATCCATCTTAAATACTTGTGAACCATAGACAATTAAATACCCTATACCAGCACGTGATACCACAAATTCTCCAACTATTACCCCAATCCATGACATACCTATATTAATTTTAATAATATTTACAATATTTGCAAAATTTGCTGGTAGTACTAATTTTATGAGAATTTGCCATTTACTTGCTCCAAAGCTCCTTAACATTTTAATTTTGTCTTCTTCAATATTTTTAAAATAAGCATATCCTGAAATTATAGTAATTACGATAGATATTGAAACAGCAACTACAGTTATTCCCTTAATACCAGTACCAGCCCAAATTATTAATATAGGTGCTAATGCAGTTTTAGGTAAGGCGTTTAATACTACTAAAAAAGGATCAAATATTTTTGCCAAAAAATTATTCCACCATAATATAATCGCAATAATAAGGCCTAAAAATGTACCAATTATAAGTCCTAAAATTGTTTCTAGAGTTGATATTTTAATATGATTCCATAATTCACCATTTTGAACATACAATTTTAGAAGTTTAAAAATGCTAGATGGTTTGCTAAATAAGAAACTGTCAATAACTTGGTATTTAGAAAGCAACTCCCATAGTGTAATAAATAATACTAATACTAAAAGTTGGATACTCGTAATAATTAAACGATTAATTCGTCTTTTTTTGACATATGGATTAACCTTCTTCATTTAATTCACTCCATATTTCATCAAAGTACATTCTAAAGTTTGGATCTTTTCTTTTCAATAGAGGAGTAATACTTTTTTCATCTTGCATAACTATTTTATGATTTCCTTTTAGAGTAGCAGGGCGTTTTGACAAAACTATTACACGATCGGCCATTGCGATAGCTTCTGAAATATCATGAGTAACAAGAATGGCGCTAAGTTTTTCGTTTCTAATTACATTATAAACATCATCGCTTACTTTAATTCTAGTTTGATAATCAAGAGCTGAAAATGGTTCATCCAATAATAAAATATTAGGTTTTAGCGCCAATGTTCTAATTAAAGCAATTCTTTGACGCATTCCTCCCGATAATTCATGCGGATAATTATAGATAAAATCGTATAAATCATACTTTTTGAGCATATCTTTAATTTCTTCTTTTCGATCATCAGTAATTTGGTGCTTAATTTCAAGTCCTAATAAAATGTTTTTCCACACATTTCGCCATTCAAATAATTGATCATGCTGAAACATGTATCCTAAATTACCGGTAACTTCAATTTTTCCTACATTTGGCTTTAATAATCCGGAAATCAGATTCAAAATTGTCGACTTACCAGAGCCTGAAGGTCCAACTATGGCTATAATTTCACCTTCGTATAATTCGAGATTTAAATTATTAATTACTTCTAGTTCACCAAGTTTAGTATAAAAACTTTTTGAAACATTGTTTATTGTCAGTACTTTCATGATTCACCTCATTTCTTAGTCTACTATATAATATTACTAATATTTTAAAAGGTATGGGCAAAAAGAAAAACTGATTAATCATTTAGATTAATCAGTTATATGCTAATTCTTTTTCACTTTAAATCGATTATGTCGATCATCAATTTTCTTTTTAATTGCATTTAAGAAGTAAGTAATAGAAGTAACAAATGTATATGATAGTAGTGCTAAAATAATTGTTAAAAGTAATGGATTAGCAACTACTATTCTACCATTAGGTCCATCCGTAATCTCGTATAATTTGACAAGATTGAAAATACTTCTAAAATTAAGTCCTAAAATTTTAAGTTCATACATTGATGCAATTGTAACGAAGAAACTTGCAGAAATGCAGAACATAAATAGTAAAAATTTGTGCAAATTAAATGGTTGACACGCAATATAAAGCATCATAAAGCCAGTATATGTAGCACATAATACTACTACAGTTCTCAATTGGTCTCCATCTAAATTAAGTGGTTTAGCAACTAAATATGCCAAGATTACTTCTATAACTACCGCTAATGCACCTGGTAGAGCCTTTCGCATTGCATTAACTAAGAAATTGCCACTAATTGGATTATTATTTGGTTGTAATGCTAAGAAAAATGATGGAATACCAATTCCGAAAAATTCAAGCATAAATAAATCCATTTTATTTTCTATTGGAAAGCCAGCACTACCTTCTGGGTGGAACACTCCAACAAACCCACTAATTGTAAGAGCTGCAAGTATAATTATAAACAAGGTTTTAACAAAAAATAGAATTGAAGTTTGTTGAATATTATTAATTACTCTTCTTCCTTCGCTAACTACGGCCGGCATAGATGCAAAGTTTGAATCAAGTAACACAAGTTTTGCAACACTTCGAACGGCATCGCTACCTGATGCCATAGCAATACTACAATCAGCTTCTTTTAGAGCTAAAATGTCATTAACACCATCACCGGTCATGGCTACAGTATGCTTAGCATCCTTTAATGCTTTAACAATTATTTGTTTTTGATTAGGTTTAACTCTACCAAATACAGTATATTGGGTAGCAGCTTGATATACTTCATCATCACTTAGCCC
>ULWL01064346.1_pt1 | contig 24810 bp, 24 predicted proteins | sample 1960171 | NCBI WGS metagenome assembly ULWL01 (sample SAMEA4835807, study PRJEB28245) | human gut metagenome | biome: gut microbiome; material: fecal sample | place: Denmark | collected 2008 | reverse complement strand
AAATTAGAAAATCCATCTGTAAAGAAATCAAAAGCCTCAACATTTTCAGATCTTTTTAATTTCATAAAAGACATCATAATTCCATAAGCTAGAGGAACAGAAATAACGGTTCCGCCAATACTTAATAAAGAAGAAAGTAGAGGGAAGCTCCTTTCTGAACCAGATATCATAAAGTTAATTAAGAATTCTATTACAAAATAACAAAAAGCTATAAGAGCAGCTTTTCCCCATTTATTTGAAAGACTTTCTCTTGCTTTACTTTTTATTTCTGAACTTGTCATTAATATTCACCCCCTTTTTTATTTAAAAATATATACAGTATAAAAAAGTTTATTACTGTATATATTTTGATATTATAAATATTTACTTTGAATTTGAGAAATTTCTGCATATTGTGTATCTAGTATGTCTAAAAAAGCGTCTGCAATAGCAGGATCAAATTGGGTACCTTTGCATCTTTCTATCTCGGATTTTACAACATCTAAAGGTAAAGAATCCCTATAAGTTCTTTTTGAAGTCATAGCATCAAAAGAATCTGCAACTGCTGCAATTCTAGCAAGGTAAGGAATGTCTTCTCCTTTTAATTTCCCTGGGTAACCATTTCCATCATAGCGTTCGTGATGATGTTTTACTATTGGTAATATATCTCTAAAAATAGTTGCATTTGATAATATATGAGCCCCAATAGTAGGATGGTTTTTAATTTCTGAATATTCATCATCTGTAAGTTTAGATTCTTTTAGTAAAATACTGTCAGGAACACCTATTTTTCCAATATCGTGGAATAATCCTCCTAGTTTTAATATTTTCAAATCAGACTCAGAAAGTCCAAGCTTTTTACCAATTAAAACAGAATATTCAGAAACTCTATCTGAATGACCTCTTGTGTAAGGATCTTTTGCTTCCACAGTAAATCTTAAAGTTTCTATACTTTCCATATATGCTTGCTCTAATTTATCATATGTATCTTTTAATTCTTCATTAATTTGCCTAATTAAATTCATTTGAGCTACTGCTTTTATTCCAGACTCTACTAATAAAAGTAGTTGGTCCATTTTATCACTTTTTTCGCAGTATCCCTGAATGTCTAATCTTTTAATTGTATCTAATGGAGGTGCTAAATCTTTATGACCAGTAAGTAATAGTATGTATAAGTCTTTGTTGAATTTCCTTATTTCTTCAACTACTTGGTCACCATGTACAGGAGTCATAATAAAGTCCAAAAGCATTAAATCAAAATGTTCAGTTTTCACTCTTTCAATTGCTTCAATAGGATCTGTAATACCAGTAAAAGTATAACCTTCTTTTTCTAGAAAAACTCCTAGAGTATCTAAGATACCAGACTCATCATCTACAGCAATTATCTTGTATTTAGCATTTTCCCCAGAATGAATGCCTTTTCTCATGGCTTTTCCTCCTTATAAATTTACTATCAACATTATATCTACATAAATAAAAAAAATCAACAAAAAAACTTAAAAAAGTTGCAAGTTAAATATTCACAACAAAGCACAGATATGATATAATAATGCAAGGTTAAAATTAGAGTGTGCAACAGATAAGAATAAAGAGAGAAGTTAATAGTACAAAATTTGCTTGCAAATTTTGTAGGAGGATGTTGAAATGATATTTAAAGATTATTATAAAATCTTAGGGCTAGATAACAACAAGGTAACACAAGAAGAGATAAAAATAGCTTTTAGAGAACAAGCAAAAAAGTACCATCCAGATTTAAACGGAGGGGATACTAGAACAGAAGAAAGATTTAAAGATATAAACGAAGCATATAGAGTACTATCAACAGGTTCTACAAAAAGAAGATATGATAGAATGTGGAATACACATGTTGGCAAAAAGCAAATAAAACAAGACTATGAAGAAAGCACAAGAAGTAAAGATTCAGTTTTTAGCGAATTTTTTAATATGTTTTTTGGAACAAATCAAGAAGAAAAAAAGCCAGAAAGTAAAGTTCACAAAAAATTCCCAATAAAAGGAGAAAATATAGAAACTGAAATAACAGTGGGAATCGAAGATGCCTATTTTGGAACAGAAAAGAAAATATCATTAAGAACAGTAAGCCGGAAAAATGAAAACTTTTTCTGTAAAAATACCATCTGGAATTAGGGATGGAGAAAAAGTAAGATTACTAGGGCAAGGAAAACAAGGGCAAAATGGCGGAAAAAATGGAGATATGTTTATAAAAATAAACATACAAAACAATAATAAATTTAGGTTACAAGGATATGATATAGTAACAGACTTATATTTAACACCATGGGAAGCAGCATTAGGAAAAAGAGTTAATATAGATTCAATAGAAGATCCAATTTCAATATATGTACCACCAGGAATACAAAGCGGAGAAAAAGTAAAAATACCACAAAAAGGATATAAAGATGGAAGGGGCAGTAGAGGAGACTTAATAGCAGAAGTAAAAACAGTAGTTCCAAAAAAACTTACAGAAGAAGAAAAGGAACTATTCGAACAACTAAAAAGTATTTCAAAATTTAATCCAAGAACAGCAAAATAAAACACAAAAGAAAGTAATTGGATAATGAACCTGCAATATGCGCATATATAGTTTTTGAAATATATTATAATAAACAGTGATAATTAAAGCTGTTGACATAACTTAAAAAATAAAGTATAATTATAATTGTAATTATACAAATGACAAAATACATTTTTTTAATATATGTAGAAATGGGGTGCGAATATCGCATGGAAGAAATAATACAAGGAAAACACTTTAGTATAACAGATCCACCAGAAGTAAATACAGTAATATATCAAGTAAATAAAACACCAAAAGAGGAGCTAAAAGAGAATTCTCCTAAATTTACTGTTGAAAGACTAGACTTTACAGAAGAAATAGTTGGAGAAAAAAAGAGAAAAACATTTTATGTTGACGAACCAAAGCCAGAAGGAAATAAGTTAGCAATACTTTCTTTTGGAAAAGAAAGAGTAGTTATAAATAATGGTATATTGGAAGGAGATAAAGTTATAATATCTAAAAAGCCAATGCCATTCAAATTTGAAACTTTATACAATGAAGAAGAAACAGAGTATAAAGAAGTTCAATATACACCGAATTTGAAAAGACCAATATCAATAATTGATCCAGAAACAGCAGAAGAAATAAAGCCAGTTTTATACTTTGATGAAGAAACAAATGAGGTAAAAGGTAAATGCAAATTGAAACCAAACAAAACCTATTTTGCATTTGAAATAAGAGATATAACAGATGAAGGATTTAAATTAGTGGGAGGAACACCTACTTTTACAGAATAGAGGAGGAATTATAATGGCTAATGGACATATTAACTTGCCACCTGAAAATGCAGTTGTATATAATGCTGAAAAACCAAATGAAAAAGATGGAATAATAGTTATCTCTGCACAACCAGGAGGAAAAAAAGAGAGACAAGGGAAAACAGGAGAAGGTAGATAATATTTTTACAAAAGAAAAGGTGATAAAGTATGAATTATAAAATAAAAAGTGCTTTAAAGAAAAGTAAAATGGCATTAATAATAGCAGCGGCAATATGGATAGCTTTATCCATATTGCTTTCTGCGCCTATAGCAGTAAGTATAAAAGAATCGACAATTAATGGAGTATTTGATAGTAGTAAATTTTTTGAAGTATTATTTTCTAATTTCAATACAATAGGATCAAATATCTCAAAAATATTTTTACCATCATATTCACCAATTTTTTGGAAGGTGGAGGGCTATGTAACAATAGGGGTTTTAATTATGTTAGCAGTAGGAATTGTGAAACTGATGCCAAAGAATGAATATACAGATATTGAACACGGTTCAAGTGATTGGGCAGATGGAGAACAATATAGTGTACTTAGCCCTAAAAAAGGAATTTTACTTGCAGAAAAACACTATTTGCCAGTAGATAAAAGAGGAAACGTAAACGTACTAGTTGTTGGACGGTTCTGGTTCTGGTAAATCTGCATCATATGTTATACCAAATGCCTACCAACTTTTAGGATCATATGTATTTACAGATCCAAAAGGTGAGCTATATGATAAAACAGCAGGTTATCTAAAAACACAAGGATATGATATAAAAATATTCAATTTAGTAAATCCAAAAAATAGTGATGGATACAATCCATTAATACATATACAAAACGAGATTGATGTTGATATTATTGCAAACACAATAGTTAAAGGACAAAGTGATATTAAAAACCAATCAGATCCATATTGGGATGATATGGCAGAAATGCTATTAAAGGCCTTAATATATTATTTGTTGGCAACAAGACCACCAGAGGAGCAGAATTTAGCAAGCTGTGCAGAATTAGTTAGAGCAGCAAATAATAGTGGCGGAGGAAACTTACTTACAGAACTTATGAACCAACTACCTTATGACCATCCAGCAAGAATGAACTATAAATCTATTGAGATAGCACCAGAAAAAACATATAGTTCTATACTTTCTTCTTTACAATCAAAACTTGGTAAGTTCGATTCAAGAGATATAGCAGATTTAACATCAACAAATACAATAAATTTCGAAGATATAGGTAGCAAGAAAACAGCATTATATGTTATTTCATCAGATACACATGCTGCATATGACTTTTTGCTTACAATATTCTTCTCACAAATGATACAACACTTATATGACTTTGCAGACTTAAATGGTGGAGCACTTCCACAACCTACATATTTTATATTAGACGAGTTTGCAAACATTGGTAGAATACCAGATTTTGATAAAAAGATATCAACTTCAAGAAGTAGAAAAATATCATTTAGTGTTATATTACAAAACTTAGACCAATTAGAAGCTGTATATGATAAATCTTATGAAACAATTATCGGTAACTGTGATACAACAATATTCCTAGGAAGTAACTCTCAAAAAACTGTTGAATATTTCTCTAAAGAATTAGGAGAGAAGACTATAAGCAGAGATAGCTGGTCTGTAAGTAAAGACAAACACATGTGGAAACAAGGATTTAATAAATCAGATCAAATTATGGCAAGAGCACTTATGACACCAGACGAGTTAAGAAGATTAGACAATGACCTTTGTATAATATTTGAAAAAGGAATAAAGCCAATAAAAGCACATAAGTATTATTACTTTAAATATGATACAATTAAATTGGTAAATAGATTTGCATGCAGCCATAATGACATAGATCCAATAGATAGAGGAAAATGGAGAAAATATAATCCATATAATCCTTATGTAGAAGAAACTGAAGACCAAAAAGAAGAAACAAAAATAGAAAGCTTAGATGATTTATTTGATGATGTAGAAGAACCTGAAACAAAGAAGGTAGAAGAAGCACCAATGCTTCCACAAGATGAAGAGGATAATAAAAAAGAAGATGATGTATTATCTTATGATGTGCAAAAAGAGCTGGAGGCTAAATTTGATGAGCTGTTCGGAGCTTTAGAAGACGATGATAATTAATATAAATAAAAAAATCTCTTAATTAAATTAAGAGATTTTTTACGTTTACATTGGTATTTCTATAAAGAATGATGTTCCTTCACTTGAAGTTTCATATCTTAAATTTCCACTAAAGTGAGCTTTTATATTTGAGTAGGACATAAATAATCCAAGTCCTGTACCATTTTTACCTTTTGTTGTTATCATTTCTTTAAACAATTTTTCTTGAACATTTTGTGGCAATCCACCAGCATAATCTTGAATTTTAAATATTATATTAGAACCTTCTTTATATATTCTAAAATCTATATCTTTATTAGTTTCTCCTCTTGATTGATATGCTTGTATTGCATTCGAAATGATATTATTTATAACTTGTACTAAGCTGTTTATATTACCTTTTACTTCTGTAGAAGAATCTATGTCAGCTTGAGCTTTTAAGTTAATTAATGCGTTTTTCAACTCATGCTTCATTAAAATGTCAACATAGTTCATAAGTTCTTTAACTGTAAAGGAAGTAGAAGTTTGGTCTGCAAAATTAACAGCTTGTCCCTTTATAGCTGTAATTACATCAGACATATATGATAAATGAGTTCTTATTTTTTCTATCCATACATTCATGTCACTTGCTATTTCATGATGATCTTGAACAGTTACTTCTGGATCCTCAATGCTAGAATCATATTCTTTAATTAAATCAGATAAGCCTTCTGCGGCGCCTGCTATAGACATAATAGGAGTTTTTAAGTTGTGAGCAATACCACCAATCATTTGTCCAAGTAAAGCTAAACGTTCTTTTTCTATAAGCATGTCCTGGTTATCTTTAATTGTTTTCATATCCATAGTATGCTGAGTAATATCTTTTAAAAGAATAAGAATTCCTAAGAAGTTTCCATTAGTTTCAATAGAATTTATTTCTATATGGAAATACTTATTTATATCAGTGAAATGCTTTTCTAAAACTATAGTTTTATCTGATTTTTTTACTTCTTCAATAGAGTTTAATAAAACTTCAGAATTGATTTTTAAATTTTTATATTCATTTATTAATTCAAATAAATCTCTATTTCTTATGTCTGCAGATTCAGATGAAAATGTTTTTAAGAAAGTTTTATTAAAATCTGTAATTTTATTGTCTTCATTAATAACTATGTAAGAATCAGATATTTTATCTACAACATTTTGCAAAGCAATAGGGGCTACACTTAAAAAGTTAAATTTAAATATAGCAAATGTTATTAACAGTATTTCTATTGCAAAAGAAATAGGTGTTACATATATTGATAAATCTAATATGCCAAATGTGGCTATAATATTAATTAGAAGTGAAATGATGGCTCCTGAACATATTAGAAGAGATTGTCTCGAAAAGAAACCAGAATTTCTTATACTGTAATATAATAAATAAAATATACTTATAGCAATGCATGTATAGCTATAAAGAGTATGTATATAAAAATATGGACCAAATACTGCACTTTTAAAATCTATAGAATAATGCTTATAAAATAAATGATGCAAGTCATTAGTCCATAGTATTAACAAAGATAGTAGAGGTATTACGAATAAAAGTAAATATTTTTTTGTGAATTTTATTTTAGTATTTGCAAATACTTTGCCTGTAAAAAGCAAGCTAAGAGGCAGAAAGCAAATACCAATATATGCAATATAATCAAAATATATTGGATTAATGTATTTTGAAAAGCAAATTTGTAATATTAAGCTTATGTTCCATAGAATTACAAGTACAAAGTTTATTGTAAAAATTTCAGTTAGTTGATTTTTATTTTTAGCTTTTCTTGTATAAATATTAACAAGAAAAATTAAAATAGTTGAAATTAGTAATAGACATATATAGATAATATTTTGATTCATTTCTTTAACCTCCTACAATATATTTAATAAATTTTCAATATATTTTTTATCTATTTTATCCCATTCAAAATGTATTTTGTCAAAGAATGCCTTTGATATTTCATTTTTTATTTTTATATTAGAAGAGTAAACTAATTCTTTATTTTTATTTAAATCGTTTGTTATATGAGATATTGTATCTTTGTTTTCTGACATTTGTAAATCCTTATTTAAAATGTTTTTAAAATCTTCATTACTTACCACTTTTATTAGATTGTCCGGTATCATTTTTAATAAATCAGATATATAAACATGGTTGCTATTATAAATATGTAAAACATTTATCAAAGGAGATACATTTTCTATACTCTTAACAATAGCTTTAGCAAGATTATCTACAGGACTAAATTCAGCATAGTTATCCAATATATAATCTGGAACAGCACCTATTTCTATAAAGGCTTTTAATCTATTCAAAAATGCATTCTCAGATGAATTAGGTTGGAATTTACCATCTAAAGATCGACTAGTTATATTTCCAACTCTTAAAATAAGTGCATCTAATGTATGATTGTATATACTTTCTAAGATTAATCTTTCTGCTTCAAATTTGCTACGTATATAAACATTATTTAATGGTTGTCCAATATATAAATTTTTTTCAGTAAAATTAATATCCTTTTCAAAAGTATTTTCCTGAATTCCTAAATCAGTTAAGGTATTACCCGAAACGCTTATTGTAGAAATTTGAATTAATTTTTTATTAAATTTTTTACAAAAAGTTATTAAATTTTTTACACCAGTTACGTTAATTTTTTCAAACTCACTATAGTATCCGTAATGTTTTACTATTGCAGCACTATTAATAACACAAGAAATGTTATTTGCCAGAGATTCTTCTTGTTCGTTGGTAAGTGCTAGATTATCAACAGTTATGTCTGAGGTTATTATAAATAATCTTTTATTTAGTAAATTATCATGTTTATTGTTAAAATAATAATGCAATTTGCTCATAAGCTTATCAGTAGTATTTGTAGAATTATTGGAATCCTTTCTAACTATACAATATACTGAAGAATCAGTATTACTTAATATATAATCTAATATATGAGCTCCTAAAAATCCAGTAGCCCCAGTTAATAAAACATTGCCAATTTGGCTGTTATGAACTTTAGTTGCATTAGTTAAATTATTATTTTCTAATACTTGATTAATATTGGTAAAATCATAGCTTTTATAATATTCCTGAGGTGAATTTTTTGCTGAGTCTATAGTATCAATCCTTAAGGCTAAAGACTTAATTGTATTATACTTAAATATATCAGCATAAGATATATTTAAATTATGATTTAAAAGTTCAATTTGCATTTTTAATGCTAGAATCGAGTCACCACCAATATTAAAGAAATTTTCATCTATACTAATTGGAGAAATAGATAATAAGTTTTCCCATATTTTTAACAATAAAGATTCTGTCTCTGTTTCTGGAAGAATAATATTATCAGTAATAACAATACTAGGAGCAGGCAAAGAATTTTTATCAATTTTACCATTTGGAGTATATTTAAAAAATTCTAATTGAGTTAAAAAAGCAGGTACCATATAAGCAGGCAAAACTTTGCTCAAATAGTTTTTTAGCTCTGATGTGGATATTTTAAATTTAGATGTAAAATATCCACACAAAAGTTGACGCTCAGAAGAATCAGTCTTTATGCAAACAGCAACATTATCAATATTAGGAAATGTAAGAATTTGCTTTTCTATTTCTCCTAATTCTATTCTTAAGCCTCTCAATTTTACTTGAGAATCAACTCTACCAAGGCAGTCTATCTCACCATTAGGTAGCCATTTTGCAATATCACCAGTATTATATATTGTATCATTTTCTATGAATTTATTTACAATAAACTTTTCTGATGTCAATTTAGTTCTGCCTAAATACCCATTAGAGACACCATCTCCACCAATATATAATTCACCAGGAACACCTATAGGTAAAACATTAAGGAATTTATCTAAAATGTACATTTGAGTATTGGCAATTGGCTTGCCTATATTTATAGAATTGATTTGAGACAAATTCTTTATTGAAGACCATACTGTTGTTTCAGTAGGACCATACATATTATAAATTTCAGAGTTAGTTATATTCTTTAATTCTTGCAACAATTTATAAGGGAAAGGCTCACCACCTAACATTATTACAGAAAGGTTTTTAATAAAATCTAAATTAGTAGGATCACTTAAAAGCAAAGCCATTCTAGAAGGGGTAGTTTGAAGCATCTTTACATTGTTATCAATACATAATTTATTAAGAAATTTTGGGATGTTTTGCTCTGTCTCAGTTGCTATAACAACTTTTAATCCTTTTACTAATGGAAGTAGAGACTCTAATACAAAAATATCAAAACACATAGTTGTAACAGAAACAATTGTATCTCTAAAATTAATAGTATTAAAAGTGCCCTGAATAAAGTTGTTAACATTTTTTTGAGTGATCATAACTCCTTTAGGTTTTCCAGTAGAACCAGAAGTATATATTACATAAGCTAAGTCATTGCATGAATTTATAACATCTAGATTTGTACAGGGATTTGAGTAAATAGTATTGTTAACTAAATCTATTGGCAATGAATTTGGAAGATCATTAAAATGTTCTTTAACAGAATTTTGTGTAAGTAATAACTTTAGTGAGCTGTCATTTATCATATAAGTTATTCTACTCTTAGGATAAGTTGGATCAATTGGTAGATATGCAGCTCCACTTTTTAAAACTGCTAAAATAGAAATAATCATTTCTAAAGAACGATTAACCATAATTCCAACTATGTCATTTCTTTCAATTCCTTGTTCTCTTAAATAGTAAGCCAAGCTATTAGCTTTTTCATTTAATTCTTTATAAGTTAAACAATTATTTTCAAAAACAACAGCAATATTATCTGGAGTTTTTTCAACTTGTTCTTCAAATAATTGAGATATTGTTTTGTTTTTATCATAATCTGTTTTGGTATTATTAAAGTCAAATAAGATTTTATTTTTTTCATCTTCAGAAAGTACACATATGTCTGATATCTTTATATCATTATTATCTAATAAACTATTTACAATATTTATGTAATGAGTTGACATGTTTTTTATAAAGCCTTCATCAAATAGTTTCGTAGCATATTCAAATGAAATGTTAAAAACATCATCACTTGGAACTATTTCTAAAGATAAGTCGAATTTAGAAATCTTTAAATCCGGAATATAATATTTAGCACTTATTCCATCAAAATTAACTGGTAAATATCCATTATTCTGATAAATAAACATTGTATCAAATAGAGGATTTCTACTAGTATCTCTAGGTATCTTTAATTTTTTTACTAATTCATCAAAAGGATACTCTTGGTAATGATAGCTTTCTAAACATTTGCTTTTAATTGTTTTAATAAATTCATTGAAACTTAAATCACTATCTATTTTTATCTTTAGTGGTAAACTATTAACAAACATTCCAACTATATTGTAAAGCTCGCTAGATGTTCTATTTACAATAGGAGTTCCTACAACAATATCCTCTTGAGAAGAATATTTATATAGTAACACATAATAAGCTGATAAAAGAATCATATAAGGAGTAATACCTAATTTTTGTGCTAGAGATTCTATTTTCTTTGTAGTTGTGCTATCAAAGCTAGCATAAACTTTATTTCCCTCGAAAGATTGTACTGCTGGTCTAGTTTTTGTAGGAAGATTAAGTACAGGAATATCATCTTTAAATTGATCTAACCAATAGTTTTCTGCAGATTTGAAACCTTCATTTTTTAGTTTATTAGATTCCCAAACAGCATAATCCTTGTAATCTATTTTTAATTCAGAAAGTTCTCCTTTATTGTATAATTTACAAATATTGTTAACTAATATAGATAAAGAGGTTCCATCTGATATAATATGATGCATATCTATCATTAAAAAAGCTTTGCCATTATCTAGTTCTAATAGTCTTGCTCTAAAAAGAGGAGCTTTTGATAAATCAAATGGTTTTACAAAATCTAAAAATTTACTTTCGATTTTGTTTTCATTTATAATGTCTGTATCTAATTCTAAATTAAAATCAAGGTTATCTTTTATCTTTTGAACAACATTATTATTTTCTACTTCAAAATAAGTTCTCAAAGAAGGCTGAACTTTTACTAATGTATTAAATGCATTTTTTAATTTTTGGATATCAGGAAGCTTATCTAAAAGTAATCCGCCAGAAATATTATATAAAAGTGAGCTGTTTCCAGCAATATTAGAAGCATAATATGTTCTTTCTTGAGCAGAAGAAACAGGATAAGAATTATTGTTATTTATAATATGTGTTATATTGTCTGAATAAGAAGCGGATTTTGAAGTAATAACATCAGACAAATCTTTAATAATAGGATTTTCTAACACATCTTTAACAAAAATTTGTACACTAAGTTCACTATAAATTTTTGCACATAAATTTATAGCTGTTAAAGAATCTCCACCTAACTCAAAGAAGGAATCTGTTATACTTATATTATCAATTGATAATAATTCTTTTAAAATAGCAATTAACAATGTATCAATATCATTTCTAGGTAATATTATTTCATGTTTTTTCACCTCAATATTTGGTTCAGGTAAAGATTTTCTATCAACTTTTCCATTAGGAGTATAAGGTAAATCAGAAAGTTTTACAAAGTATTGAGGAACCATATATGAAGGTAGTTTTTTATTTAATTTAGCTCTTATATCATTTAAATTTACATCATTATCTGAAACAAAATATGCACATAAAAATTCATGACCATTAAAAGCTTTTTTTATAACAATACATTTATTAATATTATTTAAAGAAAGAATACAATTTTCTATTTCTTCTAATTCAATTCTATGCCCATTAACTTTTACTTGAAAGTCATTTCTTCCTAAATGAATTAATTCGCCAATATCGTTAAAACAAGCTAAATCACCAGTATCATATATTATCTCATTATTAAGATATGGATTTATGATAAATTTTTTGCTTGTTAAATCTTGGTTATTAAGATAACCAGCGCAAACTCCATCTCCAGCAATATATAAATTTCCGTGGAGTTAAGGTAGGTAAAAGGTTTTTGTTATTATCCAATATATAACACCTTGTGTTGGCGATAGGTTTTCCTATAGTTATAGAAGATTCATTAGTCAAGTTTTTAACAGTAGACCAGACTGCTGTTTCAGTTGGACCGTATACATCATAAATGTTAGCATGTGTTAATTGATGTAACTTTCCTAGTAACATCTTAGGAAAGGATTCTCCACCAACTAATATATCAGTTATGCCTTCTAAATAATCTAATTCATTTAAATTTGATATTAAAACTTGAAATCTGGAAGGTGTAGTTTGGATAATATTTACGTTATTTTTTAAGCATAAAGCATTAAACAATCTAATATTATTTTGTTCATTTTCAGTTGCAACAACAATTTTTAAGCCTCTTTGTAAAGGCAATAAAGACTCCAATACAAATATATCAAAACTGATTGTTGTAACTGAGACAATAGTTTTTTCTGAATTAAAGTCTACAACATTGCACATTCCTTGAATAAAGTTATTAATATTACTATGCTTTAGCATTACCCCTTTAGGTTTTCCAGTAGAACCAGAAGTATATATAATATATGCTAAATCATCTGGTTCATTTATATTTATTAAATTATCTTTATTAGAATTATATAATTCATTATCAAGCTCAACAAATAATTTGTTATCAAAAGTTACTTTGTTTTTCAATCTTTTAAAGGTTAATAGCAATTTTGCATTACTGTTGTTTAACATGTACTCTATTCTATCCTGAGGATATTCTGGATCTATTGGAATATAACAAGCACCAGATTTTAAAACAGCAAGAATAGATATAATCATTTCTAAAGAACGATTAACCATAATTCCTACAATATCATTTCTTACAATTTTTTGGCTTCTTAAATAACTAGCTAAACTATTAGCTCTTTGATTTAGTTCTCTATATGTTAATTTTTGATTTCCAAAAACAACAGCAATATTATCTGGAGTTTTTTCTACTTGTTCTTCAAATAATTGAGTAATTGTTTTATCACGTGGATAATCTGCAGAAGTATTATTAAAATCATATAATATTTTTTTCTTTTCATCAGGAGTTACAATTTCAATTTCATTTAATGTGATATCATTATTTTCTAAAACTTGGTTTATAATATATAAAAATCTAGCATGAATAGAACAAATATCATCAATAGAATATTTGCTTATTAAATAATCATATGCAATGTTTATATTACCAGTATCATTCATATCATAAAGGTGGATATCAATATCATCAGAAATAAAATTATTTCCAACCCAGCTAGATTCATAATTTATATCAGAAGTTTGTTTGTTACTTCTTACATTTTGATAAGAAAGTAATATATTATATAAATTAGGAATACTACTATCCTTTTTCCTTAAATCTTCTAAAAGATATTGATATGGATATTTTTGATGTCTAAAAATCTTTGAAAAATCTGCTGATATATTAGATAAAAACTCAGCAAATGGAATTTTATGATTGATAGAAATTCTAAAAGGAATAGTACTAATATACATACCTGTTGTTTGTTTTTCTTTAAAGTTTCCCCTATTTAATATAGGTGTACCAATAGTAAAATCATCTAAAGATGATACTCTTGATAAATATATAGCAAGAACAGCCATAAAGAAATTAAAAGCTGAAGCTTTGTTTTGCTTACAGAATTCATTAATTAAATTCATTGTTTCTTTTGGTATAACAAATTGCTTTCTTTTTGCCTTACAAGACAAAGAAGAATTAGAATTTTCAACATTAATAGAAGGAATTGTTGCAACTTCTGGAACTGTTTTAAAAATTTCATTCCAAAATTCCTTATCCTTATTGAATTTTTCACTATTTAAATATTCTTGCTCAGAAGTAATGTAATCTAAGTAAGAAGGATTTTTATTATCTATAATTTGTGAATTTATTATTTTTTCATAATAATCCATAATCTCATTAACTACAAGACCCGCTGTCCATGCATCAGAAATTAAATGGTGAGCTGTTATAACAAAACCACCATGACCATCTGGAAATGTAAATGTTTTAAATGAAAATAGTAAATTATCTAAAACTTCGAAAGGAGTATTAGACATTTCATTTTCTATATCTTTTATATCTTCATCTGTATTTACCATAACATTTTCAATTTCAAATTCAGAAAAAGAAGATAAATATTGTAAAGGTTTATCATCCTTTACTGTAAATTTCAACCTAAAACTGTCATTGCTTTTAACAAATAAATTAATAGCTTTTTGTAAAGCTTTAAGATTTAATTTTTCTAATACAATTACACATCCTGTGATATTCTCAATAGGTGTTCCTTTGTAAAATTGTTCTGTGAACCAAATTGATTTTTGTGGGTTTGTTAAATTGTATACATTGCTCTCCATAATATCACCTTTTATTATATTTTATAACTAATATATATCGTTAAAATCGTTATAAATCAACTGCTACACTAAATTGTAACATAAAACACAAAATAATGTAAATAATTTGACACAAACTTGTCAAATTACAGCAACAATCGACAAAAAAAGGCAGTTAAATATATGATTAAAATAGTAAAAAAAGGAAAAAATATAATGTAGGAATATTGTAAAGGAGGAATAAAGATGTATGAATACAAGAAAAGAGGAAGTAAATTTAAAAAAATAATTAGTCTAATTTTTTTAGTAATAGTAGTTGCGGCAAGTAGTGTATTTATATATAGCATGTATACAGATATAGACGTGTATTCGACTGATGAAAATAATAATGTGGCAGTTAGACTTTCACAAAATGAAAGTAAAAAAGAAGAACAAAATATAACAGAAGTATTAGAAAGCGTTACAAAAAGTGTGGTTGGAATTTCTAAAATAAAAAATAAAGGAAATTCAATATTTTTAAATAATAGTGCTTCTGATTTAGGACTGGGAACAGGAATGATAGTTTCAGAAAATGGCTATATCCTTACAAATTGGCATGTGGCAGGTAACAAATATAGCAATTGTTATATAACATTAGAAAGTGGGAAAAGCTACAATGGAAGTGTGGTATGGGCCGACAGTGACTTAGATTTAGCAATTGTAAAAATAAATGCAACAGGATTACAGTATTTAAATTTAGGAGATTCAGATAATGTAAAATTGGGACAAACCACATATGCAATAGGAAATCCAATTGGTGTAGAATTTCAAAGAACTGTAACTTCTGGAATTATAAGCGGAGTAAATAGAACAATAAAAATAGAAGAAGAAAATAATGAGTCATATATGGAGGATTTAGTTCAAACAGATGCAACAATTAACCCAGGAAATAGTGGAGGACCATTGATAAATACAAATGGGGAAGTTATTGGAGTAAACACAGTAAAAATAAATGAAGCAGAAGGAATAGGCTTTGCTGTGCCTATTAATATTGTAAAACCTATTATAGAAAGCTTTGTTAGAAATGGAAATTTTGAAGAAGCATATTTAGGCATATTTGCATATGACAAAAATGTTGTACCTTATTTAGAAACAGGAATAGAATTTGGTTCTGGAATATATGTAGCTCAAATAAATAAAGATGGACCAGCGAATACATCAAATTTAAAAGTTGGGGATATTATAACAAAAATAGATGATATAGATATAAACAAAATGAGTGAACTTAGAAAATATATTTATTCTAAAAAAGCTGGAGATGAAGTAAACTTAATAGTTTTAAGAAATAAAAAGACGTATAGTATAAAAATAAAATTAGGGAAAAAATAGATTTTAGAATGGAGAATCAATTGAAGTGCCAAGCAACAAAGATTTAGAAGAAGAGAAATAGAGAAAGTTGCTATTTTATGTAAATTGTAGTATAATAAAAATGTAGATTTACATAAATCTATATGACTCTTAATAATATTTTAGAGAGAGGAGATTTTTCTTATGTCAAAAGAGTCTGAAAGAACAAAGCTTATGAAAGAAAATTTCATGAGTTTGCACAACAGGGGATTAATGATTTCCGAAATTGCTCAAAAGTACAATTTGTCAGATCAAACGGTTTACAATTCATTACAAGCAATTGCAGATGCCAACGGAGTTAGCAGAGAAAGTTTACTGCAAGTTATAAAAACTCCATCCGACAAAGCGTACGCTAGAGAGGTCGAAAAAGTAAAAGTTGATGTAGGAAACCTTATACATGGTTTCGAAGGCGCAGAAAATCAGATTGAATCTTTGATTAAAACAATTGACAAAACACTGGAGGAAGATTTATGAATTCTATGAATTCTAAGGACGTTCATGTTGCTCTGAAAAGAGGCGATGGTAAGGAATACCTGATGGATAAATTTGGTTTTCAAAACGAAGAGGAATTATATGATGCAATTCGAAAAATTTCCCCGGCAGGTGCCGAAGAGATGATTCGGAGAATTAGCAAGAAGAAAAGCCGAAAAGTTAGAGAAAAAACAATTTCAGAAAAAGAGATTATTTGTCAGGAAAAACAGGATGAAAATGGACAAGAAGGAGATAAGTTAATGGAGCATCTAAAAAAACAGGAAGAAGATAAGTCAATGAAAGATTTAAAAAAACAGGAAGAAGAACTTAGGCGAAAGGTATGTTCGCTTGAGGGAGAACACAAAGAAAAGGTCTCTGAAAGAAGAGAAATATTGGAAGAGCTGAGAAAAGCTCAAGAAGCTCTTAAAAAACTGTTGGAAAAACTGACAGAACAGAAGCAAAATGTTGTCGACATTTATAGTCGGTATAATGAATGTGCCGAAGAAATGAAGATACTTAACCAAGAACGCAACGAGTATGAGGGACGCTTACAAAGTGTAAGAGAAGAAATTCTTAAACTTCAGAGAATTGCAATTTTGGTCTATCAGAATGGAAACATTGAATCGGAAGATGGATCATCACTTCCAAACTTCTCAGAAAAAGAGGCTAATCTTAGATTTGCCGAGCTAATCAATTTGCCAGAAGCGGGTGAACTTACGATTAATGAGCTTAAAGCCATAGCTGTTCTTCAAGAAATAGTAAAGGCCTATAAAAGTAGTGACTATACTACTGTAGAGGTCATATTTGAGAACAATAAAATGGAAGAAATTTGGAATATTATCAACTGAAAACTTATTGACTGCACAAGCTCTTTTGCAAAAGAGTATGCCCGAGGATATTATCCTCGGGCATATTTTTTAATGAAAAAAATTGAAAATTTTAGGAGCAGTTATAAAACTGCGCCTAAAACTAATATTCCAATATTATCATTATAAATCTCATTAAATTGATTAATAGGAAGTGGGTTTTCACCAAGACCTGCTTCTATTGTATATCCGGGTCTTCTATACTCTTGTAAGAACCAGTCTTTGTATCCGGCAAAGCTAGAGTTGTAAGGAACTTCACTTAGAGCATAACCACTAACTTGGGCAAAAATTTCACCAATTTGCATAGCCTCTTGAGTAGCATAATTTTGGAATTGCCAATAAATTTCTTTGCCTTGAGTATGATAAGCAAGTATTAATCTAAAATTATGAAGTCTAGTAAAATTATATATAGCAATAGCTTCTGGTGCTACTAATGGTTCAGAACCTACATAATCTCGCGGAGAAGGAGAAGTAAACCCTTGCGCAAATTTAATTCTTTTAGACTCTTCCCAACCAGCAGGAAACTGTAAATTCAAATCAATTCCACGAATATTAGCTTTCCATCCATTAGGAAATGGAATAGAAGGATATTTATTTGCAATAGCTTTAGCACTATTATATATACCTGAATTAGGTTTTGTTTGACCAGTAACCAAATTTACACCATCTGGATTACACATAGGAACAACATATATAGAAGTATTGTTAAAAATATTTCTAATGTTGTAACCAAACAAAGTTGAGTTATTAACATATGCTAAACAAAAATTTTCCACAAATTTCATAAGCAAAGGAGAAGTAATCCATTCATTTGCATGTATAGAAGCACTATAAAAAACTTCTGTGTCACCGGTTCCAAGCCTTATATAGGGAATAGAATTATTAAGAACACTAGAACCAATTGAACCTATTTCTAAAAATGGATAAATACTAGAAAGTGCATTAATATTAAGTTGCAATATATTTGCACTATAACTGATATTTGTAGGAACAATATTTCCAAAAGGAACTGTAACTTGTTGACCTATTCGCAAATTGTTTGGCGAAATGCCGGGATTTGCAACAACAATTCTATTTACAGTTGTAGAAAAATTATTTGCAATACCATACAAAGTATCACCCTGTTTTATAGTATATGACGTTCTGCCATTTATATATGGAAATAAGGCATCCCAAGTAGAGGAGCCAACAACTCCATCTGGAGTTAATCTAAAATTTCTTTGAAATTTTTTAACAGCAACTTGTGTTAAAAGACCAAAATTATCATCTATATTTCCAGAATAAAAGCCTAATTTCATTAAAGTACTTTGTAACAGTTCTACCACAGGACCAGTTGAACCTAAACTTAATGTTTCCATATAATCACCTAAAATATAATATTATGAAATAATAAAATTTATGATATAATATATATGATAAATTTGCGATTTGAACAAATGGGGACAGACCCCTTTTGTTCATATAAATCCCACATCCAACATCCTACCTCTTACTTTAATTAAACAAATTACAATCTATTAAAAATTTTAAGGAGAAAAATCATGAACAAAAATGAAATATTAAAAAAAGTAGATCATACAGTACTTGCTCAAACTGCAACATGGGAGCAAATAAAAAATATATGTGATGATGGAATAAAATATAATGTTGCATCTGTTTGCATTCCACCAAGCTACGTAAAAGACTCAAAAAAGTATGTTGGTGATAAATTAAAAGTATGTACAGTTATAGGATTTCCTAATGGGTATAATACAACAAATGTAAAGGTTTATGAAACTTTGTCTGCAATAGAAGAAGGGGCAGATGAAATTGATATGGTTATAAACTTAGGTTGGTTAAAAGATAAAAAATATGTAGATATAGAAAAAGAAATAAAAGCTATAAAAAATGTATGTGGTGAAAGAGTTTTAAAAGTAATAATAGAAACTTGTTTATTAACTGATGAAGAGAAAGCAATAATGTGCAAAATTGTAAAAAATGCTGGAGCAGACTATATAAAAACTTCAACTGGATTTTCAACAGGTGGTGCAACATTTGAAGATATACAATTATTTAAAAGAGAATTAGAAGGAACAAATGTAAAAATAAAAGCAGCAGGAGGAATAAAGTCTTTTGAAGATGCAGAAAAATTTATAAAATTTGGCGCAGATAGATTGGGAACAAGCAGATTGGTTAATTTAATGCTATAATCGTTATTGCCTTTGAGATTTCCTCATTACATTCGGAAACTCAAATCGGCGAGAACAAAGGGCGACTAAAGTAGCTTTGTTCTTGAATAAAATATTGCAATTAAGATAAAATAATGATAAAATTATGATAATTGATTTAAGGAGGATTGGTTTATGATTAATATAAGACCTGTATCAGATTTAAGAAATAAATATCCAGAAATAGAAGATTTAGTTTTAAGAGAAAATGAAGAGGTATATTTAACTAAAAATGGATATGGTTCTATGGTTGTAATGAGTTTGGAGAAATATTCTAAACTTATGAAAGATTTGAATTCGGAAGAGATGCTTGAATCTAGATTTGGCGTTGAAGATATAGAAAAAGAACTTGAAAAAGCAGAAGAAGAAAATGAATACAACAGTAGATATTATACTAATGAAGAAATGAAACAAATGGCCAGGAGGATAATAGATGGAAAATAAACAATATGAAATAAAATATTTTCCGACATTTATAAATCAATTTAATGAAATTTTGTATTATATAGTACATAATTTAGAAAACAAAGATGCAGCAGATAAATTATATAAAGAAGTAGTAAAGCAAATAGAAAAAAGAAGTAAATTTCCAACAGTATTTGAGATTTTTAAAAATACAAAAGATAAAAATATAAATTGGTATAAATTAAGGGCTAAAAATTTTACAATATTTTATATGGTAAGAAATAATTCTATGGAAATAAAAAGAATATATTATAGCAAAAGAAATTTTAATAAATTAATTTAACTAATTGAAATATACTACAAAATCTGATAAAATAAGACAAGAATAGAGTAGAGAATAAATAGTTAAGTGTTACTAAACGGGAAGTTGTTAGTAAACGAAAAAGCTTTTAGCTTTGCTGATTTATTTTCGCATTCCGCTATTAAACAAAGAGTAGTCTTTATTTAACGTGGAAGCTCCAAAATTAAAAGGGGGCTTTTTTTATGAGCAAATTTACAATTACAAAAACAAAAAAACTGATATTAGCAGCAATGTTTTTAAGTATACTGCTAGTTCTATCAAGATTTTTATCTATTAAAACTTCATTTCTAGTAATAAGTTTTAGTTTTATTCCAATGATGCTATGTGGGGTGTATTTAGGACCTAAATATAGTTTGGCTGTAGCAGCATTAGGAGATTTAATAGGAGCACTTATTTTTCCATTTGGTGCATATTTCCCAGGATTTACTATAACTGCAGGGTTAATGGGATTTATATATGGAATATTCTTATACAAAAATCCAAATAAAGAAATAAAAGACAAAACATTTATTTTTAAACTAATATTAAGTAGTTTAATTGTGCAAATAGGAGTAAAAGTTGTTATTGAATCTGCATTTTTAAACATTATGTATGGAAAAGCATACATAGCAGTAATTCTAACAAGAATAACAACACAAGCAATTATGCTACCAATACAAGTAATAACAATTTATTTATTAGAAAAAGCATTAAGACCATTTGCAAAAAAATACATTTATGAAGAAGAAACAATGAATATAGATGAATATTTAAATACATTTAGCAAATTTACAAAAGATCCCAATTTAGATGCTATGAAATATCTAATGGAGAAGTTTGATAATCCGCAAAAAAAATTAAAAATAGTACATGTAGCAGGAACAAATGGAAAAGGCAGTATATGCGAAATGTTAGCAAGTGTTCTTGAAAATACAAAATACAAAGTAGGAAAATTCATATCTCCACATTTAATAAGATTTAATGATGGAATATATATAAATAACAAAGAAATTACAGATGAAGAAGTAGAAGAAATTTTAATTCCACTATCAAAAGAAATAACTAATTATAATAAAACACATAAAGTTCCAGTAAAATGGTTTGAAGCAATTACATCACTTAGCTTAATATATTTTGCAAAAAACAATTGTGATATTGCAATATTAGAAACAGGTCTTGGAGGAACAACTGATTGTACAAATATTGTGGATTCAATGGTTTCTATTATAGGAAATATTGGATATGACCATGTGGATATATTGGGAAGCACAATAGAAGAAATTGCAACACATAAAGCAGGAATAATAAAAGAAAATTCAGATACAGTATTTGTTAAGCAAGAAGAATGCGTAAACAGTATTATAGAAAATACTTGCAGGGAAAAGAATGCAACATTGCATTTGGTAAATTCAGATGAAATACAAAATTACTCATATACTTTAGATTTACAAAAGTTTGATTATAAAGAATATAAAAATGTTGAAATTAATTTGAAAGGAAAAGCTCAAATAAACAATGCAGCAGAGGTATTAGAATGTATTGATATTTTGAAAAACAAGGGATACAAAATCTCTAAAGAGGCTATTTACAATGGACTAAAAACTGTTGTACATAAAGCAAGACTTGAAACTTTAAGTCAAAATCCGGTAATTATATTTGATGGAGGACACAATGAAAATGCTATAAACAATTTAAGACAAAATGTTGAACAATACTTTTCACATAGTAAAAAAGTATATATTATTTCACTTTTAAAAACAAAAGATTATAAAACAATAATTAAAAATATATGTAAAGAAAAAGATTCGATATTTATATTTACAAGTGGAAATGACAAAAAAAGATATGTATCAAAAGAAAAGCTATATAAAGAAGCAAAGAAATACTTAAATGATATAAATATGTATAAATATGAATTGAAAGATGCAATTAATATTTGTAAAAAGGCATATAGTGATAGAGTAATTTTAATAGTTGGAAGCTTTTATGTGTATAAAACAGTATGTGAGGTATTAAAAAATGATTAAACTAGAAGAGGTTAATTTTAAATATAAAAATGGTAAAGAAGTATTAAAAAATATCAATTTAGAAATACAAGAAGGCGAGTTCGTGGCAGTAATCGGCAAAAATGGCTCACGGAAAATCAACATTGTCTAAATTAATAGCAGGTTTATTAAAGCCAAAGTCTGGCAGAATAACTGTTGATAATATAAATACAGCAAACAAAAAAGAATTCTATAATTTAAGAAAAAAAATAGGAATGGTATTTCAAAATCCAGAAAACCAAATAATATTTAATAATGTATATGATGATATTGCATTTGCTTTAAAAAATCTAGAATTAGATAATGAAGAGATTAGAATAAAAACATCATTAGAAAAATTAAGAATGGACAAATACTTAAAAAGCCCTACCTATGAACTATCTTTGGGACAAAAGCAAAGAGTTACTATTGCAGGAGTTTTAGCAGTAAATCCTAAATATATAATTTTTGATGAGCCTACTACAATGCTAGATTCAGAAGGAAAAGAAGATGTTTACGAAATAGTAAAAACATTAAAAAAACAGGGATATACAATAATTTATGTAACAAATGCAATGGATGAAATTCTAATTGCAGATAGAGTAGTAGTTTTAGAAAAAGGAGAAATTATAAAAGAATTTAATAAAGAGGAAATATTAGAAAATATAGAATTCTTGGAAGAACACGAAATAAAAATACCAAGTCTTGCTAAAATGTTATACGAGTTTAAAAAAAATGGAATAGAAATAAAATTAGAAGAATGGACAAAAGAAGAATTAACTAACAAAATAATAGAGGTAGCAAAAAAATGAAATTAAAACACATAATTAATATAATTAAATTTATATTTTTTCTAGTATATGTAATTTTAATATTTTTTGTAAAAAGCAATATAGCATTAATTGCAGCTTTGACAATAGATGTTACTTTAATAATTGCGTACAAAATTAATTTAAAGAGTTTAATAGATAATCTAATAAAGATATCCATATTTGTACTAATAACAGCAATAATAAATGCTTTTGTTGTTAATATAAATTATGCAATAACAATTGGAATTAAATTAATTTTGGTGTGTGTTATGACATACATATTTTCAAAAATGCTTTCATATATGGAATTTGCCACAGTTATAGAGGACTTAGCATATCCATTAAAGCTACTAGGAGTAAATCCAAAGGATTTAGGACTGTTAGTTACAATAGCAATTAGCTTTATTCCAATATTGAGAGAAGAGCTAGAAAGAATAAAATATGTTTTACTTGTAAAAGGATTTAAAGTAAATACAATAAATATAGTAAAAAATATGAATATAGTATTTAAGCCGCTGTTTGTATCAATAATGGAAAGAATAAATGAAATAGAATACTCACTGAAAGCAAAAGGATATCAATAAAATGTATTGTGCAATAATTGTCGAAAGCTGGTACACGAAAGTTCTTGTAATTTTGGAATAACAAATATATAATAAAAGACAATACAAAGGAAAAGGAGGATAGAAATGAAAAAGCTTTATGCCAGTACAGTTATGAAAAATGAACATACTACTGGAACAATTAAGTATTATCAAATATTAGATGAAAAATATGGAATAGAAATAGTAAAACAAATGAAGAACTACGAACCAGAATCAACACGAATAGAAAATATAACAGATAGTAAAGAAAAAATAAATAAAGTATTAGAATTCCTAACAGAAAAATTTGTAATGCCAGATACAGCAGAATATATAATAGAAGATTTAAATATTATGACTAGCAATTAAGCTAGTCATTTTTGAGTTATGCCAAATGGGACGGGGAATTTTGGCACAAAAGGATGCCAAATGGGACGGGGAATTTTGGCACAAAAGGATAAAGTGTGGATAAATTGCTAGAAATAAGTTGATAGATTAAAAAATAATATAAAAAGAGACCAGCTCGGCTTTATTGTGGTCTCTTTAATTGTTTATTCTACGTATTTTACCATTGCCTGCAGAAGGAATCCAGAGTTCCCTTTATATGGATTCCCAAAAGGTTGAAATCCTTCTGCAATTAATTTTTGGACCTTTTTATCCAAATCCAAACAAGTTGATGCATAAGCAGTTTTGTATTCAGAAATTTTTCTATTCATTATATAACCTCCTAATTAGGTAGGTGCCGAGCGAACCATTATGTAAACATTATACTATAAATTCAAAAAAATGTAAACCTAGTAAATACATGCATTCCTTAACACTAGATATGGGTTATATTATAATAAAAAATACAAAAGGATAGGCTATGTATTTCGTGACAGATACAAAGCAGAAGAATATGAATGTTCAAATTATAAAAAAATCAACTTTACCAATACTAAAGAATATAGATTTATAGATATAGAAGAAGATAAAAGAGTTGTGTGCAACAA
>ULWL01022159.1_pt1 | contig 25099 bp, 23 predicted proteins | sample 1960171 | NCBI WGS metagenome assembly ULWL01 (sample SAMEA4835807, study PRJEB28245) | human gut metagenome | biome: gut microbiome; material: fecal sample | place: Denmark | collected 2008 | reverse complement strand
TTTAAGTCGCCAAGCAGAGATGCGTAAGTGACGGCGGCTTTACCGAATCGACTGCGTATCTCCTCCACGGCATCCTGTACCTTTTCTTTGGCTATGCGCTGCTGCACATTGTCGAACAGCGAAATCTGCTCCGCATCGCTCCTCGGAGAGAGCTCTATGGCGCGGACCGTCACCGCTCGAACCTTTGTGTTCCAGGCATACCGCTCCTGAAAGCAGCGGAAAGCGGCGGCAGCGATTTCTGACGGAAGCTGTGTTTTGATTGGGAGCTTACACTGGAATTGCGAACCGAAGAGGTCGTTACCTCGGACATAGATTTGAACGGTGCGGGTTGAAAGGCCATGTACACGCAGTTTATGACCAATATCCTGCGAGAGCGCAAGAATGACTTTCCGTACTTCATCCTCGTTTTCCAAATCGGATACGCAGGTTATACCATGCCCCACCGATTTGATGGGTGACACAAAATCCTTGTGCATGACCCTGGAATTGTCCCTGCCGTTGGCGTAGCTCCACAGGCCGAGTCCGTTCACGCCAAGAAGCCCCTTCAGAAACACCGGGGCGCAAGCGGCAACATCTCCGATAGAGTGGACCCCATATATAAAAACCACGGTGATACCTCCATAGATACCACCGTGGTGCATTTTTTGTCGTCGCAATCGGCGGCTTGATATTTCAAACCGCAGCTTTCGCTACTTGTGCAAAATCGTCGTAAAAGGCGGTTTTGTAGTTATATGAATCGTTCTTTTAGCTTTTTTGGTCGAGATAATTGTTCAAAATCACGTTTGCTCATGTAGAATAACCTGCCCACGCTTAAGGTGAATTTGATAGCCGCAACATCTTTGAATCAATTCCGGGTCATGGGTCACAATCAGTACGGTTTGCTTTCCTTTCAGGGAAGCGAACAGCTCTGCGGTGCGTTTCATGTGTTTGAAATCCAAACCGCTGGTAGGTTCATCGAAGATCAATATTTCCTTTCCTGCGAGGATGGCAGATGCAATGGCCACACGCTGCTTTTGTCCTCCGGACAGGCTCATAGGATGCCGATCCCGCAGGTCGGACAAGTCAAGCTGCTTTAGAACATAATCAACTTCTGCACTGTTTTCCGTTTGCATACCAAGCTGCACTTCTTCCTCCACCGTTTCGCAAAAAAGTTGGTGGTTTACATCCTGCATGACCATGTAGCAGTTTTTAAGCAGTTGCCTCTTTTTCCACACTTGGCCGTTGATTCTGACTTCGCCCTTGAACTTTTTTTCAAGTCCGCACAGGCAGCGGGAGAAGGTGGACTTTCCTGCACCATTGTTGCCTACAACGGCAATGATACCGCCAACGGGCAGCGTGAGCTGTGGAATATGCAGTGCTGGAACGCCGTCATAAGAAAAACAGAAATTCACCAGCTCCAGCATTTCGCCGTCTGTCGGTTCAGAGCAGATTTGCGGAACAGCGTTGTCATCCAATGAACGAAGTCCCATTTTGTGAAGCTGCTCCGCAGAATACTGCTCAAACTCCGTCATAGGAATGTCAAAATCGACCTCGCCATCCTTCATGCAGATCACCCGATCACAAATCTCTTTCAGCCATGACAGGCGATGCTCTGCAATCACGATGGTTTTTCCTTCGGCTTTCCAAGTAAGGAGTGTCTGCTTCAATTCTTCGACGGTCTGCAAATCCAGATTGGAGGTTGGCTCGTCCAGCACCATCACCTGTGGGCGCAGTGCGGAAACCGAAGCACAGGCAATTTTCTGCTTTTCGCCGCCGGACAGCTCGAAGATACTGCGTCCCAGAAGATTTTCAATCTTCAGCTCTTTTGCTGCTGCATCCACACGGGCATGGACTTCATTTTCCGGCATACCCATATTTTCACAGCCGAAAGCAAGCTCGCTGGTAGTATCTACGCAGAAGAACTGACTTCTGGGGTTTTGAAACACACTGCCTACAAGTTTTGCCGTTTCATACAACTCTGCTTCCGTCACATTCAGACCGTTTACCATTACAAAGCCTTCAAGCTCTCCCTCGTAGAAATGGGGAATCAGACCATTGAGCAGTCGGGTGATGGTGGTTTTTCCACTACCGGATTCGCCACAAAGCAGGACACATTCTCCATCAGCAATGGTCAGGGAAACATTTTTTAGTGACGGCACATCGGCATTTTCGTGCCGGAAACTGATTTTTTCCAGTTCGATCACATGACCGCCTCCCAGATCCAGAGAATATATGGGATCAGCCCGATCCCCAGCAGAATATAGTCCTGCACATGAAAGCCGATTTTGCAGATATTGGTTCGGCGTACTTCTCCGCCAAGGCCACGGGTCAGTGCCGCCGCAGACAGTTCCTCACCGATCTTGACACAGCAGGTCATCAGCGGCACAAGACGATACTCCAGCATTTTCCCGGCATTTCTTCCGCCAATATGTATCCCACGCATTTTCATGGCAGCGTTAATAGAAGCTGCCTCGTCCATCACCGTGGGAAAGAAACGGAACATGACCGACAGTGGGATAATGATTTTTTCGCTCAGGCGCATCCGCAGCATGGCAGCAGTGAACTCGCTGACTGTGGTGGTGGAAACGAGATAGCCGCCCATGGCGATGCCCGGTAAAAACCGGGATAACATTCCGCTGCATCCCAGTAAAATAAAATTGATCGCTCCGATGGTCAATGGCACAAGGCGTGTATAGGTAAGCCACGATGCAAGATAAATTATGGTGTAGGTTGCAGCCTGTTTCCATTTTTTTGCACTGATAAACAGCACAGCAGGCATAAAACAAAGAACTGGGACAAGAGGTTCTACGCTCCCGCCCCCGGCAGACCCCAAAACAAACAGGGCGATGTTAAACAGCATCATCAGTTTTGTTCTGGGGTCAAGCACAAGTCCTCTGTTTTGTACGCTGGCCTGTAAAATACCCGCCGCCATCAGGCGATGCCTGCCTTTACAAAGTGTTTTTTCAGCAGAGTCTTGCCCAGCAGCGCACCCAGCATACCGCACACAAAAGCGGCAATAATGATGGCTGGTGCTGTCCACGGCTGCATAATGCTACCGAGTGTATTGATGTACTCCGCTCCAAAACTCTGACGGGTGGAGAAATAGGCTTCCCGGTCAATATAGAGCGGCAGGAAATTCCCGAACAGCAGGACGCAGAAGGTGCCGTAGCTGAGGATGGTTTTTTTCGAGCTTACGTATTTACCGCTTTTGGCTACCAAATCCGCAAGGAAACCGAATACGACGCCGAACACGATTGGCCAGAAGCCCATTCCGGTCACACACAGATAGATGCCGACGATGGTACCCATGATGGTGATCATGCCGAATTTCTTGACCTTGGTGTAAAACAGCATCATGGGAACGCCGAGAACGATTGGCCCGATAACTGCCAGCATGGGCAGCATAATGGGAATGTATCCCAGCATAGCAATGCAGGTCATAAGCAAGCAGTAGATTGCAGCATAAATACCAATGTTGATTAAATCTTTTCCTTTGAGTTTATTGTTGCTTTTCATATTGTTTTCCTCTTTCTTTTATACTTTCCAGCCAACGGCCAGTTCTCTGGACTCCACGAAGCGGCGGTAAATCCCTCCTTGGTGCATCAGCTCGTCATGGGTGCCGCTTTGGACGATTTTGCCGCCATCGATCACCAGAATATTATCGGCATGACGAACGGTTTTCAGGCGGTGGGCGATCATCATGATGGTTTTCTCTTTCGTCAATGCTTCGATAGCGGCGGTCAGCTCCTGTTCGCTTTCCGGGTCAACATTAGCGGTTGCTTCGTCCAGAATGATGATGGGTGCATCCTTCATGATGGCACGGGCAATGGAAATACGCTGTTTTTCGCCACCGGAAAGGTTTGCGCCGCCCTCACCGATAATAGTTTCATACCCATCGGGTAGTGCCATGATGAAATCGTGACAGCAAGCTTTTTTCGCTGCTTCGGTGACCTTTTCCATCGGTGCATCCGGCTGACCGAAGCGGATGTTGTTGGCAATGGTATCCTGGAACAGATACACGCTCTGGAATACAAAGCTGAAATTTTTCATCAGGCTGTCCATGCTGTAATCTTTCACATTCATGCCGCCCAAGCGGACACAGCCCTTGTCCACATCCCAGAACCGGGCGATGAGGTGACAAAGGGTGGTCTTGCCGCCACCGGAGGGGCCGACGATGGCGGTGGTGGTTTTCTGCGGAATATGGACGGATACGCCATCGATGATCTTGCGCTTGTCGTAGGAAAATTCCACATTCTCCACATCAATATCGTAGTTGGTGGGCGTAATGTCCTGCCCATCAATGTCCATCGTAGGCATATCCAGAACGGACTGCGCCTTGCTCACATTCAGGTCAACATTTCGCAGAAGTGCCGAGTAACTGCCTGCACTGTCCAGCGCACCGAACAGGATAAAGGCGGCAATAACCATGACCACGGCATTCAGCAGTTCCATCGTACCGTTCAGATAAAACGCAACGGATACGCCCGCAATGACCACGCCGATGAGCTTGGCTGTCAGACTTTGCAGGAACATGAGGGGGACAAAGGTGATCTCCAATTTTATGTTTGCCGCTGTGTTTTCGTCGACGGCACGATTCAGAGCCTTGCTCTTTTCTCCGGTCAGATTGTAAGACTTGACTTCCGCAATGCCCTGAATGTACTCCAATACCTTTTCCACCAGCTTGCGGTCAGAGGCATCCTTGGTCGGCGCAATTTCCTTTGCTTTCTTTTGCAAAAGTGAGTTGACAGCAAAGAACAGCAGAACACCCAAAATTGCAATACCGCCGATACGCAGATCAAAGGCGCTGATCATCAACACGACCACCGCCGTGGTCAAAATGCCCTGGGTCACCATCATGACCACACGGGTAGCTACATCCGCCAGAGCCTCCATACTGTTGGTAGCAACGGAGGTAATATATCCGAGACTATTCCGATTGAAGTAGCCCATCGGGAGATATTTCAGGTGTTCGGCAATTTCAATGCGCTTGTCGGCGCAGGTACCATAACCGGCTTCGCATTGGAGCATGGTGGAGCGGTAATTTGCAAAAGCATTGCCTGCGATACTGAACAGCATAATGCCAAGGGATAGCAGAATGTGCTGAGCGGTCAGATTCCCACTCAGAACACCCTGCAAGGTCACGGCGATAGCAGGAATCTTCAAAGCCTCAAACAGTGCTTTCAGCACCCCGAGAAAAATGGACTTTGTAAATTTGCGTTTATTGGTCTCACCGCAAAAATCGAAGAACCGTCTGAAAATCTGAATCATACTTCCGTACCTCCTTCTGCCGTATCCCGCACGGCAATGTGAGAACGCCACATCTCAGCATATAGTTTATCTTTTTTGAGCAGTTCCTCGTGGGTTCCGGTTGCTCGGATATTTCCGTCCTCTACTACGAAAATCCGGTCGCTGCCCGTAATGGTGGAGAGCCTATGTGCAATGACGATCAAGGTCTTGCCTTTTGTCAGCCTTGCAACCGAGGACTGAATCAATGCCTCATTCTCCGGGTCGGTAAAAGCGGTAGCTTCGTCCAGAATGATAATCGGTGTGTTTTTCAGCATGGCACGGGCAATGGCGATGCGCTGGCGCTCGCCGCCGGAGAGATGCCCACCGGCACCACCCACAACGGTCTGATAACCATTTTCCAGACTCATAATAAAGTCATGGCAACCGCTGTTCTTTGCGGCTTCCACCACTTCTTCATCCGTTGCACTTTGATTGCCCATACGGATGTTTTCGATAACCGTGGTGTCAAATAGGTAGTTATCCTGCGAAACATAGGCAATGTACCGATTGTAGTCTGCTTGAGTCATGGAACGAACATCCACATCACCAAGGGTAATCCTGCCGTCTTTCACATCCCACAGGCCTGCAATGAGCTTGGCAATGGTGGATTTCCCGCTGCCGGAAGGACCAACGAGGGCATTGACCGTACCCTCTTTGATTTCCATGGAGACGCCGTGCAGCACCTCTTTTTCGTGGTAACCGAAGGTAACATCCTTCAGCACAATATCATTATCTTTCGGCACGGAAGTGGATGTCTGAGGACGTTCCTGTTCCTCCTGCTCCAAAATGTCGGTCACTTCTCCGATGATTGTCCCCAGCTTTGCCAGATCGTCGCCATAGGACATGACGGTAATGAGCGACGCAATCAGACCAACGGAAAAGAGAATGACCTGAATAAAAGTGTTGGCATCCAGCGTACCGGCACGGAACAGCAGGCCTCCAATGGGAAGAACTGCGACCATAGTTGCCGGGAAAATGGACATGGCGAGGCAGAAATAGATATTGCACCGCCGCATCCATTCCACATAGCAGGAAGCACCCTCTTTAGCGGCAACCACGAACTTTTCGTAGGAGCTTTGCGCCTTGCCGAAAGCCTTGATGACCTCGATACCGTTGATGTACTCCACCGCCGTATCATTGAGCACCTTCGTCTTATCCACGGTGTTCTGATAGCTTTCGGCATAGCCACGGGTCATCAGGGCGTAGCAGCCAAACCCAATAGGCACCGTCGCCAGTACCGCCAATGCCATCCGCCAATCCAGTACAAAGAGATATACCAAAAGAGCAATGGGAACCAGCAGGTTTGATGTAAATTCCGGCATGATATGTGCCATCGTGGTTTCGATGCTGTCGATGCGCTCCACCAGTACATTTTTAAGCGTTCCGGAGGGCATATCCAGCACCGTGCCCAGCGGCACACGGGTCAGCTTCTCACATACCCGTTTGCGGATGTTGCCCAACACCGCAAAGGTCGCCTTGTGAGAAAGCGTGGTGGAAATGCTGTGAAAGCCGCATCGCCCCACCCAAAGAAGCGCCATCACAAGGCAGTGTTGTAAGTAAATATTCATGTCCCGGCATCCACCCAGTAAATCACCAATCATATTCGCCATGACGAAATAGGGCAAAATGCCGCAAATCACGCCGCACACAGCACTGAGAACGCTGAGTACATAACGGGAGCGATATTCTCCCGCAAAGTCCCAGAGCCACGTTGCTGTGGAGCGTTTCGTTTTTGAGTTCATGTTCTACCTCCTGTCATTTCTGTATTCAGCAGGGGTCGTATCAAAGATTTCCTTGAAAGCCGCTGCAAATTTACTAGGATTATCGTAGCCGACAGCAGATGCAATGTCGATGATCCGCTTTTTACGGTCTGTTACCAGCATGGACGCTGCCACATTCATCTTGTAGTTGCGGATATAGGTATAGATGGGGCTGCCATACACACCCTTGAAGCCGTTTTTCAGGGTCGCTGTGCTGAGATCAAATTGCTTTGCCAGTTCTTCGGTGGTGTAATTTCGGGTCAAATCATCGGTCAGCAGCTTATGTACCGCCTTGATCTTCTCAGTTTGGCTGGAATAGAAGTACGGGTGTTCATCCTTGTACTCGGACAGTTCCAAAGCTCGCAGGAACACCAGCAGCTCCATGACCTTGATTTTGAAATAGTCCATGCGTATCCTTGCCGGAACATTGTAAAGCTCGGAAAAGATATGCTCGATGGAAGGATGCTTGCGCAAAATATAGATACTGTCCTTACCGCAGAACTTGTCTGCCAATGCCGATAAGTCAAAGGACACACCGGGCATTGCCTCCCGCACGGATTGTTCCGCATGATCGAGGAAGAAGCCAACCGTGATACCATGATAGTGAGACACAGGAAAATACATATCGCCGCTATGGTGCACCCGGCGATCCATTCGCAAATCGCCCTGTTCCATGTAATACCGCATATCTTTGTCTGTCCGATGCTCAATGCGTCCTTCCCGACAATGGTCGATGCAGAAGATACGGGACAAACTGTTAAAACGGCTATAACAATGGCTCATGTGAAAGTCGTTATACATGAGATAAACGCCGTCAAAAACCCGATAGATGGTCATAAGACCATCGCCGCTGGGATCGTTCATCCGCAGCACCTTGCAATCCTCGGTCTCAACCACTTCTTCCAGATTGTCGCCCATGTCCGTGCTGTGAAACATTGCCCAGGGACTATATTCATTTTCCAAATTCGCACCTCCTTGCAAGCGGGTTAGCGAAGGCTAACCCATACTGATTAAGGAAAGCCGCTCTTTACGGCTTTTATAGTAATTATACTGATTTTCTTGTTTGCTTTCTAATCCGATTTGCTATTTTCACTCCATTTGGCGAAAAACTTTTCTTGACGGTCTGGCTTCTTATCCCAACACCACATCCAGCACCATCATCACGCTGAATCCCAACGCAAAGGATACTGTACCGATGTTGGAATGCTTTCCAGCAGACATTTCAGGAATCAGTTCTTCCACTACCACATAGAGCATAGCTCCTGCGGCAAAACTCAGCAAATACGGCAAAGCTGGAACGACAAACTGTGCTGCAAGAATTGTTAACACCGCCCCCAGCGGCTCTACAATGCCGGATAGGACACCGCTTAGAAAGGCTTGCCCTTTCTTCATTCCCTCTGCCCGCAGGGGCATAGAGATAATAGCACCCTCCGGGAAGTTTTGAATGGCGATACCGAGGGATAATGCCAACGCACCCGCTGCTGTGATTTCACCGTTTCCGGTTAAAAAGCCTGCATAGACCACGCCTACTGCCATTCCTTCGGGAATGTTATGGAGCGTTACTGCCAGTAGCATCATAGTTGTCCTGCCAAATCCGCTTTTTACACCTTCCGGCTGGTCAGCATTGCGATGCAGATGTGGGATGAGCCTATCCAAAATCAGCAAGAACAGGATGCCAAGCCAGAAACCGACTGCGGCAGGAATCACCGCACCTTTGCCCATATCCGCCCCCTGTTCCATAGCCGGAATCAGCAGACTCCAGATAGATGCCGCCACCATGACCCCTGCGGCAAATCCGGTCAATGCCCGCTGTACCGGTACTCCAAGTGACCTTTTCAAAAAGAATACGCAGCCTGCTCCCAATATCGTCCCAAGGAACGGGAGCAGGATTCCGTAAAACGCAGTCATATACATCATCCCTCCTCATATAATCAAGTGTTTTTTATTGAAAATTCAAGGTTTTTCAACCTTTCATATCTCAAGGTTCTTCCTGTCCGTGCCTGTGCCGAGAAAGCAGCAGAACCAGTAAAGAAAGTAAAATGCAAAAGCGATGATAATTTTCATATCAGGTTCTCCTTTTGTAGCCGCAGTCGCAGTAGGCATCGCCGCCCGCAAGGGTACATTCCCGCACAAATTTTGATGCGCCGCCCGCTTCGCTCATGGCGTAGTCCAAAGCGCACATAGCCGGAACAAGGTCAAAAAGCCCCAACTCCTGCATCAGAGTACAGATACCACATTTCGTGAACCTTGCTTCGTATCCGCTGTCATCGGCATAAGGTAGATACTCCATGTTCCACGAGTACGGGTTGCGGTCAGCGGCACGGAAAGCGGCGGTTTTCTTCATGCCATCGATGTCTTTTGGCGTAAATTTACGCTTTCCGCTCATGCGGCAAAACCGTTTCATCGGTGCTGTCATCATGGACTGGCGGTAATAGACCGTCAGCTTTTCCACATCGGGACGGCTGGGCATGGAAAGCACCAGCGCACCAAGCATGACACAACCGACGATGTTCATCTGAAAACGGTCGCCTTTTTCAAATTCGGGCAGGTTCCGAATGATTTCTTTGTATTTTCCCTTTGATTCCACCATGACCGCTTGGGCTTCCGTCGGCGTCAGTTCAAACACGGCAGTCAAATTCCGCTGAAAGGATTTCCTAAAAAACAACCATATTCCCAAAGGCATTCCTATGTATTTTATATCGTAGCCTTCTTCCATGATTCAATGGTGGCGGTGATACGCCGATCAATATCCACACGAGCCGACTTGCATTCTTTCGGATGCTTTTTCGCACTCTGAAACGCCATTTTCACAAACAGACTCGCCCCAACAGGCAGCATGATCTTCATCAGTCCTTCGGGGAAAACAAAGTGCGTAGCATAAGGATATACCGCTGTTTCTACCTCACAGGTGTGTGGACGTTCTGCCAATCGTTTTTCCATGCGCCGAATGTATTTCGCTGTGTCCCACAGCACATCATCCTCTGCGCCAATGAGCAGGAGCTTACCCTTGATATTTTCTACCTTGATGAACTCGGCTTCTGTAATAGGGTGTGCCTTTTCTGAATCGTCAAAGAGCTTCCACGAATTGATCATATCCCCATTACGCTTACTCTCACTCTCAACACACTGCCAATACTGTGGGTGCTGATAAACAAATGGCATATAGGGCAAAGGCGCTCCTTGGTAGGAAAAGAGAGATTCCCCCTCAATAGGCCATTCTTTGCAACCATCTTTCTTGCCCTGCATGAATCCCTGCCAGATAAAATCGCTGGGTGTCATGCCGATGGTCAGGGTAATATCCGAAAAGTAGGTTGCCGCTGTCAACACCAGTGTACCCGTTGTAGATGCACCCACAATACCGATTTTGCGGATACCGTGTTTTTTTAGCCAGTGAATTGCTGTTTCCACACGCTCCAATGGATAGTTGTGATGACCATAATCCTTTTTTGCCGGGGACATGGTGAGGACATTGATGTCCTGCTTCAAAAGCCATTTCACGCAGGAACGAGCCATGTAATCCTCCGGGTCATCTCCTATCATAGCGATGATGGCACAGTTAGAGGGTGTTTTACACGCCCAATATGCGCCGTAAAAGCCGTCCTGTTCTATGTCAAAATGTAAATGTTTCATTTATGTATTCCTCCTTGCCATATCCAAAGCATCAGCCCACTGCTGATAAAACCTGCCACAATCGCAACCGGCACGACAGGGAGGCATAACATTATGTATTCCTCCTAAATCCCGCCTCATCCACATATTCGGGGTGCTCTTTCAGATATTCACCCCTGTCTCCGCAGATGGTATAATCACACTTGCACCCGTCCGCACAGGTGGTCATCCGCACCAGCCGTGCGTGGAGCAACTCCATGGCGGCATAGTCCGGATTGCACATGGCAGGTACGGTCAAATTGAAGATCTTCGTCTTTCATCCGTGTTTCTCCTGTTTTTGCCCAGTCACGCAAAGCCAGTCTTGATGAGCATTTTTGTGTATTTGAATATCGGTAAAACCGGCTTCTTCCAGTGCCGTTTTTAACTGCACATCCCGATAAATGGTCATGTCGCTGATGATCTGTGTCCACTTATCGTTCTTGTCGGTATCACCTGTGACCTCGTTACAAATGAGGAAGATGCCACCAGTTTTCGTCACCCGATATACTTCACGGAAACAATCCGCCAGCCCCGGCCAAAAATAGACGGTTTCAAAGGCAGTGACCACATCGAATTTATTATCTTCAAATGGCAGCGCCGCAACACTGGCCTCCAACACACAGCAACGCCCCTCCGAAATTGCCTTTGCATTCAGCCTTTTGGATTTCTCCACACTGACGGAGGAATAGTCAATGCCGGTCACAGTTCCATTCGGGCAGCGTTTCAGCAGCTTGCGAAGATTTGCACCACCGCCGCAGCCGCAGTCTAAAACTGCTGCATCTGTGGACAGGCTCAGGAAAGACATCCCCCAGTCTGCCAGCTTGCCGTGACCGCTGTTCATCATGGCTACCATAATTTTTCCGCCGAAGCCTTCTGGTTTTTTCGTGTTTTCAAAGAATGACATATCACACCTCCGTTTTCTCACACTCGGCATAGGTCAGCGGAAAACTGGCTTTCAGAACAACGCTTTTCCGCACCGTCCAGCCGTTTTGCCGCAGGAAGCGCAGGTATTCCTCGCTCGTCCACTTGCTGTGGAGAGGGAAGCCCGCCAGCTTCATGAAAAATGCTTTGACATTTCCGCGAAAGTCATTACCAGCATGAGTAAAGGTCGGCGCGATCAGTATACCGTCCTCTTTTAGCACACGCCGAATTTCCGCCAACGCTTTTTCAGGTCCCGGCACGATATGCAGAGCATTGGACACGATCACCACATCGAAAGACTGGTCGGCGTAAGGCAGATGGAACATATCCTGCACCGAAAAATGGAGTTTCGTAGATTTCACACCCTGTTTCGCCTGCTCGATCATCTCTTGGGATGCATCGGTAGCTTCAATATGGTCAGCAGAGCGGACGATATGTTTGGCAATCAGCCCTGTGCCGGTGGCAAGCTCCAGCACCTGCTTGTGCCGCACCACAGGATAGATTAGAGAATACATTTGCTTATATGCCTTGTGGTCTTTCTTCATAAAGTGGTCATAGCTTTTCGCTGTGCGATCCCAAAATGTTTTCTTCATAACATCACTCCAATGCGGTGGTTAGCTATCTCTAACTCGCTGTCTTTTGAAAAGCCGCCAGTCGGCAGCTTTTCGATTTAATCAAATAATTCCTTGCAAGCACCATGCACCAGCGTTTCCAACACCTGCGGATACAGTTCGCCGATTTCTCCCTGATGGGAGACAGTTAAGATCAGCCCTCGGACGGCGGCGGCAGCCAGATCCATTCCGCCTTTCGGCACAAGTCCACTTGCCTCCAGAATTTGACGAATATGAACTTCGTCATCGTGATAGTGGGCAGCCTTGATGTCAGACGGTATCCACCGCAACAAATACTCCGCATCGTTTTCGATGAAGGTCATCGCTTTGGTATCGGAAAGGTATTTGCAGGCGGCAAGAATGATCTTCGTTGCTCGCTCCGTTGGTGGAAGTTCTGCATTGTCCTGTAAGGCTTTCTCCGCTACGGCATACGTTTCCGCATGAATATTTTCCAGCACAGCAAAGAACAGCAGATCTTTGGATGGGAAGACCTTATAGAACGAACCCTTTGCAATACCCACCGCTTCCGTGAGCTGTTCCACCGATGTTTTCCGAATCCCAACGGTCACGGCACAACGCAACGCTTCGTCTAATAAATCCTTGCGGATCATTTCATTTTTCTGTTCTGTAAATGCCAAGCAATAACCCCCAAAACATTTTGACCGCTTTTGCTTTTTTGGTCATAATTATACTCTTTGTATTCGCCACTGTCAATGGGTTTCAAAGAAAAGTTACAAATGAAGATAACGAAAACATACTTGGCAAGCAGGGCATGGAGGTACCCACTCATGCAAAATTTATAAGCCCCTGCCGCAGCAGGGACCTGTAATATACGGAATGCCCTTCCTACTGTCATTATATTTGTCGGGTGTCATATCTTGCCTGGATTGTTGCTCAATAACCGTTCTCAGCTGCACCCATTCCCACGAATCGGGGATGTCGAACGGAACCTCATCCGCTAGCGGCCGTACTTCATCGCCGATTTTCTCATAAGGAGTATTATCAGAACTCGGCTGTTTAACGATTACCTCGGTAGTTTAACGAATACTCCAGTAATTCAACGATTACTCGGCTGTTTAACGATTACAGCAGCGCAGAAAGCCACAATTCCTATAAAACGGACGAAACCCCGCCGCAGAATTGCCTGCAGCGGGGTTCACTTATGTGCCTGAACAGCCGAAAAGCCTGATTTCAAGCGGTTTTCGGGCATAGAAAAAGCCCACCGTAATTCTATCAAAATTACGGTGGACTTATGGTGGAGCATAGGGGATTCGAACCCCTGACCCCAACACTGCCAGTGTTGTGCGCTCCCAGCTGCGCTAATGCCCCGTATTCGATTTAAATGGTGGTGGAGACAGGGAGACTCGAACTCTCGACCTCACGGATGTGAACCGTGCGCTCTAACCAACTGAGCTATGCCTCCTTGACCGTGCTTGCTTATTATATCACAAACCTTTCCGTTTTGCAATACCTTTTTTCAAAAAAATCTTATTTTATTTCCGATTTCATTGCGCGACCTCCCGCGCGGCGCACATCGTGGCATCTCTTTTCTCTCCGCCGCGCCGAAAAAAGCCGAATGATAAAAATTTAGTTTTTCTATCAGAAAAGGAGTTGTTTTTTCTATCCGCATATGCTATAATTAATGTAGTATATTACGCCTTTTGAAAGGAACATTACATAAAATGACATATTCATCCGAGGCGGCGTTTGCCGCCAAGCGCGTATCGGTGATAGTCCCGTCCTACAACCCGGATGAAAAGCTCGCTTCCGTCGTTTCGGGGCTTGAGGACGCCGGCTTTGACGACATTATCGTCATCAACGACGGCAGCAGTCCCGACCGTCTCAAATATTTCCCCGATCCCGCCGCTCACCCCGGTCTTACGCTTCTCACACACGAGGTCAACCGCGGCAAGGGCGCGGCGCTCAAGACCGCGTTCGAATGGTTCATAAAGAACCGCCAAGACCGCGAGGGCGTCGTTACCGCCGACGGCGACGCGCAGCACCGCGTGAGCGACATTCTCGCCTGCGCCGAGGACATGCTCTCCTCCGGGCAGCTCGTGCTGGGCGCGCGCGACTTTTCGCTGCCCGACGTTCCCCCGCGCAGCCGCATGGGCAACCGCATAACCTCGGCTGTCTTTCTTGTGCTTTGCGGTTTGCGCGTGACAGACACACAGACAGGTCTGCGCGCCATTCCCGCAGCCGCGCTGCCGAGCCTTTGCCGCGTGAACGGCGACCGCTATGAGTACGAGACAAACATGCTTCTCGCGCTGAATGGATACGGCATAAAATATCACGAGCACCGCATCGAGACGGTATACATAGAAGAAAACCAGACCTCACACTTCCGCCCCGTGCGCGACTCGCTGCGCATTTATGCCCTGATACTCAAGTTTCTGCTTTCCTCGGGCGCGGCGACCATCATCGACCTGCTTCTTTTCTACCTTCTCAGCCGCTTCCTGCCCTCGGGAAAGTATGTGACTCTCGAAGCGACGGTCATGGCGCGCATCGTTTCGTCTCTTGTGAATTTCAGCATCAACCGCAACGTGGTCTTCCGCAACGGCGGCAGCGTGTGGAAGACACTTTTGAAGTATTATGCCTTTGCCATTCCCGTGATGTTCGTCTCCGCGGGCGGCGTCTCTCTGCTCGGGCATATCTTCAGCGCGAATGCCGCGTGGCTGAGAACGATATTCAAGATGATAATTGACACCGTGATCTACTTCATCGGCTTCCGTGTTCAGCGCGAATGGGTGTTCAGACAGTCGCCCGCCGACGGGAAGAAGTCATAAACACTGCGCGGAATCGCGCCGGTCCCCCCAATTTTGTCTCCCGCACCCTCGTGCGGCTGAAGAAAGGTAAAACGGTATTTAAATCAAAATGAAAGTAAAAAACAAAAAGCGCGTAAATGCGAGCAGTATCGTCAAGAGAGTATTCATCTCCATCGGTCTGACACTTGTTCTGATCCTTGCAATGGTATATTCCCTTGTGTTTGCCGTGGCGCACGGCCCCAGCATCACGCTGCGGAACACGCTCGTCAACATGGCAATGCAGGCGAGCGCCACAAAATGGGTGCCGAAGCTCGTGCTCTCCGCCTCCGAGGTCGATGCGATCGTTGAAGGCGCCAAGCCGCAGGATATCGTAATAGACACTCCGCCCGAGACCGATGGCGTGCAGCGCGTAATAATCGATTCGGAAGGCACGCACATTGAGCCTGTCACAACTCCGAGCGACCCCGACGACCCGTCGGCACCGAAGGAGATCGACTGGTCAAAGGCAGTTGACGGCGTATACTTTGAGATCATAAACGCACCGCACTGCCGTGCGTATGTTACCGTAATAAAAGACCCCTCCCGCGTTTACACCGCAACGACAAGTGTGTTCAGCAAAGACAGACGCGGTCTGTACTTCTGGGAGCTTGCCGAGCGCGACAACGTTTTGGTGGCGATAAACGGCGGTGAGTACCCCGATAACGGCGGCGGAGGAAACGGCGGATTGCCTATCGGGATCACCTACTCGAAGGGAAAGTGCGTATACGAGGACGGCTATACCAAACGCACATTCATGGGCTTTGACAAAGACAACAAAATGGTGCTACGCGAGGGCATGACCCGCGATGTGGCAGACAGCCTCGGCGTACGCGACGGCGTGTGCTTCCAGACCAACAATATACTCATCCAGAAAAACGGTGATAAGATCACGCTCAAGAGACGCAATGATGCTGCGCCGGCACAGCGCACCGCAATAGGTCAGCGCGAGGACGGTGCCGTCATCTTCATCGTCACCGACGGACGAACCGCCGCCAGCGCAGGTGCTTCTTACAACGACATGATCGACCTGATGCTGCGCTACGGTGCCGTAAATGCCGGAATGCTTGACGGCGGCTCGTCGGCAATGCTCTACTACCGCGATTACTACAACACCTACAATATCGATGTATCCACACTCGATAAATATCAGAAGATGGGTCTTGTGAACATATACAAGGCGTTCACCACGCCGCGTGCTATACCCACCTATTTCGCCGTAGGAGGCAACTGATGACGACAAACACTGATAACCGCGGGACCGCAGACCGCAGAAAGATAAAGCGCCGCATTCCGGAGGACAAACGTCCCATCGGGAGCAGCAAGGGCAAGCTCGGCACACCTGCCGTGGGCACAGGACCCGTTTTTTGGATGGTGTGGCTCATAATACTCGTCGTGATACTCGTGGCATGGGCGATCGTGCTGCGCAATGTCAGCGGACTTTTGACCGAATATGAAGAGGCACAGCCGAAATACGAGGCTGAACACATATTCAACGAATATTTCAAATCCGGCGATTACGAATATCTGCTCACGCATGCCGATAACGTCAAGGTCTCTCCGGCAGAGGACATTGACAAGGTTGTCGCATACGTCGGCGGACTGTTTGACGGAATAGACGGTGAATGGACGCTGACGCAGACGGCATCCACCGACATGGACGTTCTTAAATACTCCGTATCGATCGGAACTCGCCACGTTGCCGATTTCTCACTCGTCAAGAGCGGAAAAGTCAGCGGCAGGCTGAAGACAGAGCTTTACAAGCTCGGCAGTATCGACCTTGACATATCTGCGTCGCGCGGTGCAAGCATCTACGCACCGATAAACGCGATCGTTAAGGTGAACGGCAAAGCTCTCGGCAGCGATTTCAGGTGCGGCGATCCCGTTGTGCTCGACGAAGCGGTATACTTTCCTGCCGGCGATGCGTCGGCGCGCACGATGCAGAACTACTTCATCGACGGGCTTTTCCTTGAGCCGGAGATAACCGTGACCTCAGCCGACGGCAGCGCTGAATACGCGCTGAGCCACGACGAAGAGCACGCCTCGTGGCGTGCCGACGGCGATTACATAAACCGTCTTGTGCTTGACTATAACAAATCGATAGAGGACGAAAAAGCGCGCCAAGAAGAGGAGCGCAAGCGTGAGAACGACGCCATACGTGCCGATATCGGCTCTTATGTTGTAGAAGCTATCCAGACGTATTCAAGATGGGTCCAAAATGAAAAAGTGTCCAAAGCAGAACGCAACAAATATTTCGACACGTCATCCGAATTCTTCCTCTCGCTTGACGTGCTCATAAAGCCGAGCTTCGTAATGGACCATGGAGGATATCGTTTCGATGACGTGGTCGATGACAACTACCATTATTTAAACGATGATAAAACAGAGGTTTCGGCTCATGTCAAGTTCACTCATGTGCTGTATGACTGCTACGACAAATACGGAGATAAGACTCCCGACTGGAAGAATAAAGTTAATGTTACGGTCCTCCTGCGCCTTGTGGAAGGCAAGTGGCTCATTTACGATATCAGAAACGACTGATGTGCGACAGCAGCAGAGTGAAATGAAAGGAAAAGCAACATGGACGCTATATACAGATTTGATTATTCGATCCTGAATTACATCAACGAAAATATGCACACCCCGTTTTTCGACAAGTTCTTTGCGATCATCACCCACCTTGCCGATGCGGGCTGGTTCTGGATAGCGCTTGCAGTGGTCCTTCTCTGCTTCAAGCGCACAAGAAAGACCGGGCTTGTGATGGGCGGTGCGCTCGTGCTCGGGCTGATCTTCGGCAACGGCATTCTCAAGCCTCTGATAAACCGCATACGCCCGTATGACAACGCGGCGTGGGATCCGATCGTAACGCGCGCGACGCTGCTCATAAAGCCGCCGCACGACGCCTCGTTCCCCTCCGGGCACACACTCGCCTCGTTTGAGGGCGCGTTCGGGATCTTCCTTTGCAACAAAAAATGGGGCATCCCGGCGCTCGTGCTGGCGCTGCTTATCGCATTCTCAAGACTGTATTTCTTCATTCACTACCCCACAGACGTGTTCGGCGGACTCGTGCTCGGCATCGGATTTGCCGTCGTGTCCTTCTGCGTAATGAACGTACTGTGGAAAAAGATACCCGATAAGGTCAAAAACCTCGGGATATAAAAAGATATAAAAAGCAGGGGCTGTTAAAAACTCAACGTTTTTAACAGCCCCTAAAAAATGCCGGGCTTGATCCCGGCATTTTTGTGTGAGCCCGCGCTTGGTCCGAAATCACACTCCCTCAGTCGCCTGCGGCGACAGCTTCTCCGTGAGGGAGTCACGGCAAAACTCCGAGCTTTACTTCATGGGTACTGCCGTAGGGGAGGTTTTGCCGCAGCGGGATCTTCCTTTTATCTTTGTTATCCTGTTTTTTACTTCCTCAGTCGCCTCCGGCGACAGCTCCCTCACGAGGGAGCCTCGGCAAGATTTCGAGCTTCATTTTGCTGCGTCTGAAAGAGATCAATACTTTGTGCGTTTGTGCGATTTTAAATTCTATGCAAAAGTCATGGTATTCGCAGGCATTAAGTAAGCCTCCCTCACCGAGGGAGGGGGACCGCGCAGCGGTGGAAGGAGTTTTCTTTTAAACTCGGGTGGTGTTGGAGCAGACTCTGATCTGCATGCCTCGACCGTGGCGTAAGTTCAAATCCATATCTCACTGCACGGCAGCAGCCGTAGGGGAGGGTGAGCTCGGGTGAAACCCGAGGTCGCTCCTCCCGCCGCTGAAGTCTGCACAAATTTTATCGGGAGGGGTAAACCCCTCCCCTACATTATCAAATTATATTTTCGGGATGGGCAACCTCGGGCTTTGCTTTACTTCCCCACCGCAGACGAAAGCGGTATATAATAAAGATTCGACTTCTGCGTAATGAAATAAAGTCGGTCGCCGATAACGGTGCAGTCCTCAAGCTCCTCCGTCACCTCCGATACGTCTATCGGCGGCAGCAGCTTTTTCGCCTCAAGATCCCACGCGCGTATCGCCGAGGGGTTATCCGTCTTGCCGGTGCCGAAGGTGTAGAAAAGATATTTCCCGTACACCGTGCCGCCCTGTGTGAAGTTTACATCGTATTCGGTCGTAAATTGCTCCACAACGTCGGCGACAGTGAGCACGACGAGCTTTTTGTCGGGCGACGGCAGGCGGAATTTTGTGATTATGTAGCGGTTTTCGTCATAATACGCATCCATAGAGCGGTTAGTGCGGTAGCGCGCACCGTGCAGCCAGATATATTCGCCGTCGGTGCCGACGATCCATGACGGCCAGCCCCAGTAAGGCATATACCCCGCTGCGGCAAAGCCGGACTGATCGAGATGCAGCGTCTGAATACGCTCGGATGTGTATTTGCCGTCCTTCTCGACGATGTTTTCGACGCTGCACTTCATCACGTCGCCCGAATTTCCGTCCACAACGTAAAGCAGCGGGATGGGGTTGCCATTGTAATGCACCGTACTGAAATTGCAGTTGTTTGCGTGATTGCCGTCCGACGCCGAGCCGAGGCGGAAGGTGGCTATCGGATCCGGACTGCCCGAGTCGAGATCAAAAACATTGCAGTCGCCGGTGTGGTAGAGCTGAAAGAGCTTTCCCTGCCATACCGACATACCCTGAACGGAATTTTTAACCGTTCCCTTGTTGAATTTTATTGCTTTTGTAATGACCATAGGTTCCGCTTCCTTTGTGTCCTCCGGCAGCGATGCGCTGTCCGTGAGGTCATTTTTTGTGTCCTCAGATACAACGGCTGAAGGCTCCGGTACGTTGCCGCCCGTCTGCCCGCCGGCAGTCGTGCCGCTCCTCATGCAGGCTGTGAGGAGAATTGCCGCGGCGGTCATAATAAACAACGGTGCTTTTTTGTTCATTGTTTCACATCCCGATTTATGTTCCATGTGATCAGATAATCCGGGTCCTTTACCGTTTCTCCGGTCGAATGAATCTTATATTCGCCCGGCGCGGCATAGCTTACCGGGGCGGTGTCAGGCGGTAAATTGAATCTTCTGCCGTCGGGATGTTCGATGAGTATGCCATGAGCATCAACTGACACGACACGTCCCCAGAACTGTCTGCGATCGACGATCTCGTTGCCGGAATAATATGTGAGCCCCGCAAGAGCGACCTTTCCGACCATTTCGTCAAGACTTATGCTGCCGCCGCGTCTCTCGGCAAGGTAAAGTCCTTGGTCGCGGAGAAGCGACGGAATGTCAAACACCGATATTCCGTCTTTCTCGTATCGAAAGGCTTCTCCCGGATGCGTGGCATCAAAGGTGTCCCATGCGGTTATGAGCTTTTCGGTCTTTTCGATCCCGGACGAGGTGAAAAGTTTTTCGCATCCCGCTGTATCGGAGGCATACACAGTCATAACGTTATATTTTCCGAACATTATCTCATCACCGCTCGTGTGTCCGCCGAAACCGAATGCATTCATGCCGTCGGCGATAAGAACGGGACCGAGACTGTCGAGCAAAGTCACCGCCTCATCGTGAGAGCAGCCGTCGAGATAATAAACATCGGTATGAAAACCGCCCGAAAGTCCCTCTTTAATCTTTTTTTCGTCATCGAGGTCAGTAGGTATCTCAAGTATGAAAAACACGGGCTCGTCACGCATCTCAAGGAAATGCTTCATTATGTCTGCGACCTTTCCCGTGCCTACGTTGGCGGTCATCATTTTGTCGCAAACCGTATACTGTTCAAATAGTCTTTCCGGGAACGGAACTCTGCAACACTTTTTAAGTTCTATCATAGTTATTCTGCTTCTCAGTACCCTTCACCGGTCACGGTCCACGTACCGCCGGTGAGGGTCAGCTCTATGCTGCGCGGCTGCTCGAGCAGTTCGCCGCCTCGTTTTGCCTTTACCGTAAACACGACCTTGTCAGCCGTCGCCGACTTCACATCAAGCGACACGACCTCAAAGACCGTATTTTTGTAATACGCCCGCGCCGCTTTCTCGGCACCGTCGGGTACCTCCGACGTTCCGGTCGTATCGGCGGGCGCTGCGTCGGTCACCGTACCTGCGGATGTCCCGGAAACGGATACCGCGGAAGAGTAACTGCCGCGGAGGTCGTTTGCGCTGTGCCCGCAGCGGTGACAGCATCCCCGTTTTTATCGTTTGCTCCGCACGCGGCAAGCATCACAAGTGACGCAAGCAGCACGGATACGATCTTTGCATTCCTCATTTTCCGTTTTTCCGTTCTTCGCTCATGCATGCAGGTCTGTCCCGATGAAGCCGACCTCTCTGAAATCCCGCATATTGTGGCGGATGATATAGTCGATATACGCCGCCGTCATTTTTGCGGTCAGAAGATATCCCGCCGGATTCATATGTCCGCGCATATAGAAATTCCTTCTGAATTCCGCATCATAGCGCGGTGCGTATTCGAAAAAGTCGAGGACATATGTGTTGTCGTATTTTTCGGCAAATGCATGGATCAGCTCGCGGTGCGCGCGGCGCAGCTCCTGCTTTCCGTCGTCCTCGTCGCCGCGCGGCATGGTCATGAGAAAGAACTTTGCCCGCGGCTGGATCTTTTTGAGCCTTTCTATGATGTGCGCGTAATAATACGCAAACGTCATGCGCGCGGGGTCGGGCGAATCAATGTCGTCGGCGATGCCGACCTCCTGCTTTTTACCGAAAAGGTCGTTAACGCCGAGCGCGATTATGTAGCACTGCGCCGCATACGACGGATTCCAGTAGCCGTTTGCGTCGGCGAATTTCTCCCAATACTCCTTGGCGGTCATCCCGCCGCGCGACATATTGTAGACCTTGCAGCCGCACATACGCGCCATGAACTGCCCCCACGAGTATTCATACATATCGTGATAGCTGCTGCCCTTTTCGGCAGCGGCTTCGAACTCGCCGGACGACAGGCTGTCGCCTATACACGCAACGGTGCGGAATATCGCCGTGTATCCGCCGTCGGGCGGTATGTTGTCGAGAGGTCTTTCCGAAGCGTTATCGAAAATGTCGTCAAGCTTCATTTTTTCACATCCTGCCTTTGTTCGGAATTGGCCGGTGCGGTCAGTCCATATACCCGAGCCTGTAAAGCAGCTCGGCGTTCAGTACCGCACCGCCCGCCGCGCCGCGCAGCGTGTTGTGCGAAAGCCCGACGAACTTCCAGTCGAACAGCGTGTCGGGGCGCAGTCTGCCGACGGATATTCCCATGCCGCCGTAAAGCATGCGGTCAAGCGCCGCCTGCGGGCGGTCGTCCTCTTCAAAATAAGTAATGAACTGCTTCGGCGCGCTCGGCAGCTCAAGCTCCTGCGGCAGCCCGCGGCAGGCAGCCCAGCGATCGAGGATCTCTTCCTTTGTCGGCTTGCGCTCAAAACTCACGAACACCGCTGCGGTGTGACCGTCGGTGACCGGCACGCGGATGCACTGCGTGGTGATGAGCGGCTCGGATGCCGGGACCACGACGCCGTCCTTTACCTCGCCCCAGATGCGGAGCGGCTCCTTTTCGCTTTTTTCTTCTTCGCCGCCGATGTAGGGTATCACGTTGTCTATCATCTCGCGCCACTCGTTGAAGGTCTTGCCCGCGCCGGATATCGCCTGATAGGTCGTGGCTACGACGGTCTTTATCCCGAACTCACGCAGGGGCGAGAGCATGGGAACATAGGACTGTATCGAGCAGTTCGGCTTGACCGCGATAAAGCCGCGCTTCGTTCCGAGCCGTGCGCGCTGGTGCGCTATCACCTCGGCATGGGAGGCATTGATCTCGGGCATTATCATCGGCACATCGGGCGTCCAGCGGTTTGCCGAGTTGTTTGAGATAACGGGCAGCTCGTGACGTGCGAGGTCCTCCTCAAGCGCCTTTGTTTCGTCCTTCGGCATATTTACGGCGCAAAAGACGAACTGTGCACGCTCGGCGATCGCATCTGCGTCGGCAGCATCGAGAACGGTCATGTCGGCAAATTTTTCGGGCATCGGCACGCTCATCTTCCAACGCCCGCCGACAGCCTCGCGGTAGCTTCTCCCCGCCGAGCGCGCGGACGCGGCAAGGCAGGTGACTTCAAAGTAAGGGTGATTTTCAAGCAGGGTCAGAAAACGCTGACCGACCATTCCGGTAGCGCCGACCACGCAGCAAGACATTTTATTCATATGGATTCTCCTGAAAGTATTTGTATTATGATATCATAAATTCTTGAACAAATCAAGCGCTGCGGCGAATTTTGCAAGTCACGGCGCGGTTTTATTCATTTTTCTTCGTTTTTCGACTTTACGTACTCGTTATACACTACGTTTTTCGGCACGCCGCGGTCACGTGCAGCAGCCTTCACCGCGTCGCGTTCGGGCATTCCCGCATCGGTGTAATGACGCACGTGAGCCGGCACGTCAAGCCCACGCCAGAACTCCGCAGCCTCGGGGCGTTTGCCGCCCTCGAGCACAAGAACGTATTCGCCGCGCGGCTCGCTGCTTTCATAATATTCGACGGCGCCGTCGAGCGTCAGCCGCAGCACCTCCTCGTTGAGCTTTGTCAGTTCGCGGCAAAGCGCTATCCGCCGCTCCCCTCCCGCAGCATCACGAAGGTCGGAGAGCGTTGTGCGCAGCCTGTGCGGGGCTTCGTGCAGGATGACGGTGCGTTCCTCGCCGGCGACAGCCGCAAGCCTTTCGCGGCGCTCGCGCCCCGACACGGGAAGAAAGCCCTCGAAGCAGAAATGCGCGGTCGGAAGCCCCGACACCGTCAGCGCCGCAATACCCGCGCACGCCCCCGGCAGCGGAACAACGGGAATGCCCGCCGCGGCGCACAGGCGCACAAGATCCTCACCGGGATCGGAGATGCCCGGCGTGCCCGCATCTGTGACGAGCGCACAGCTCTCACCCGCAGCAAGGCGTTCGACGATCTCGGGACCGCGCGCAGCCTTGTTGTGTTCGTGATATGACACCATCGGCTTCGAGATGCCGAAGCGCGAAAGCAGCCTGCCCGAGTTGCGGGTGTCCTCGGCGGCGACAAAGCTCACCTCAGAGAGGACCTTTACGGCGCGATATGTCATGTCGGCAAGGTTGCCTATCGGCGTTGCGACAAGATAAAGCGTGCCCGCCTCAACGCGGTTGCGGTCGCCCTCGGCGCTCCCGTCAAACGGGAAGGTTGCGAATTCGTCGTTTTTTATATCTTCTTTTATGTTTTCCATGCTGGCAGTCCTCTTTCGTCACCGCACGCGGCGGCGGCGCATACAATAAAATAATGAAACGGCTACGGCTGACGCCGGGAAAGGTATATGTTATGGCAATAAAAATATACATAGATCAGGGCCACAACCCCGTGAATCCCAACGCGGGCTCGGAGGGCAACGGACTCCGTGAACAGGATATAGTATACACCATCGGACAGGAACTTGCAAGACTTTTGCGCGCAAACGGTAATTTTGATGTGCGTCTTTCGCGTCCGACGCCCGGAACGCAGCTCGGAACAAGCAATGCAACGAGTCTTGCCGCGCGCGTTAACGACGCAAATTCATGGGGCGCCGATTATTTTATCAGCCTCCATACGAACGCCTCGGGAGATCCGACTCCTACGGGGAGCGAAGCGCTGGTGTTTTCGCAGCCATCCGCCGCCGCGTCGCTCGGCACAGATATACTCGGCTGGCTGAACCGTCTGACGGGACTGCGCAACCGCGGCGTCGTTACGCGCTCGGGACTTTATGTGCTGCGGAAAACACGTATGCCCGCCGTGCTCGTGGAGCTCGGATTCATCACGAATCCGAACGACGCGAGGCTTATGAGCAACGATCCCGAGCTTTTCGCAGAGGCGGTGTACAACGGAATTCTCGAATATCTCGGGCTTCTTTGAGGCTTTTTTCGATGACCGAAGTTAGATTATATACTCTGCATATAATAGATATACATCTAACTAATTAGAATATCATGAAATTATTATAGCCGAATATAGTTGATAAAAGTCTTATTTCACGTTCGCCGAGGGGAATGGCGCCAAAGCGGACATTAGGACGCCCGAAAAGGTAATTTTCGTTTACCCGCAAAAAAACGGCAAAAATGTCGTCGGCGAGCACCCTCGCGTCCGATAAGAGCAACGACCGGCAGCGACATGACACGAAGCCAGCATAAAAAAGAGCAGCCCGGCG